>ERZ1048872.220-NODE-220-length-70125-cov-9.106636_pt1 | contig 70125 bp, 60 predicted proteins | sample MGYA00383100_ERZ1048872 | MGnify/ENA primary metagenome ERZ1048872 (study PRJEB29581, sample SAMEA5548370) | metagenome | biome: marine; feature: coastal; material: water | depth 50 m | study: Short-term variability in the microbial, nano- and picoplankton...
TAGAATACAACGAACCACTGACAAATGACCGTAAAGAATTTAAAGCCCATTTTACTTTAAAGCGTTAACCTAACTTAAACTCATATTCACGCTCTACTTTACATATTCTTACATTATACCAATTGTACCATTGCTCTCTACCTTTTTGCTGTGCGAACAAATGTTCTAAATTTGCTTTCCACTTTTTAATGGCATCTAAACTTTGCCAATAACTTACTGTAATACCTACGTCGTTTCTTGCACTTTCAATACCAATGTAACCTTTTTGTTGTTTTGCTAAGGCTTCCATTTTGTTGGTCATTTCAGTGTAACCTTCGGTATATCCCGTTTGTGTTGATGTAAATATTACAGCAAAGTATGGTTTAAAGTTTTTCATTATTTAAGAGCCTTCTGGCATTTCAAATTCAATTATTTTTTCTGTGATATTATCTTCAAAATCTGTTAGGATAAATTTAATAAAAACACGGTTTGTAGAAACACTAACAGGAAAATCTTTTACATTCTCTATAGTCTTTACATAAGCTAACCAGTCTTCACCACATTTGTCTACAACGTCGTCTTTTAAATCTTTTGTTGCCATTTCAATAAAGTTAATCCAATCCTTTTCTGAGTACGTCAAGGTCTCAAATGTATTAGACTTTAATTGCTTCAATGGTTTCCATTCGGTATCAAATTGTGTCCATTCGTTACTATTAAATTTTGTATCAGAACTCATAAATGAGAAGCTGTTTTCATAACGTTGAAATAGACTCACTTGTTTGTAATCATTTTCAACTAAAACAATGTTTTTTCCTTCAGGCGAATCACTTATATCAACATTAATAGTTGCTTTATCTTCGCCTTTTAAATCGTGAGTTCTTTTGTAATCACTTGTTGCTAAGTTTTTGATTTCGACTTTGACGTTATCTAGGTTTACTCTAATAGTTCGAGCAATTTTATCTGGTGATAAATACCCATTGAATACGTAACCAATATGGTTTCTTGTTTCAACTTTCACCCATTTCCCGCTTACTTTCTCTCCTCCATCTAGTACTACCAAATTTTTATCTGTTTCTTCTAAAACACCTATAGCTTCGCCATAAGCTAATTTAGTTAGCATTTTTCCACTAACATCGGGTTGATCTCTAAGAGATAATCCACTTTCTGCTGCTACATAGGCTTCTTCTTGTGCTGTTACTATTGCTACATTGAATACCAATGCAATCGCTAAAATCTTTTTTAAATAGTTCATAATTTCTTGTTTTTAAGTTAAACATTTTAGCGGTTTGTTTTCTTAGGATTCTTGTCTGTCGACCGACAAGCATTTAGTTTATGTTTAGTTCTTGTTTTTACTTCTCAACAGTAACCCATTTCCCTTTATTTCTGACCAAATAATCATCATTATCATACATGGCTTCTGCTTGTGCTCCAGGTAAATAATAGGTTCCTAAATAAGATGCATTTAGCATTACGGTAAATGTTTTGGTACCATATTTTCCTTTTCTATTCATATTAAAATAGAAGTTGACACGATCATCTCTAATATCAGTATATCTCGCATTGCTCACTGTTGTGTCACCAAAATCTGTAAAGCGTGTGTTGACAATATCCCAACCCGAAGGGAAAATCTGAGTTAATGCCACATCATTTACATAGTCTCTAGTTAAATTAGAAATACTAACTGTTGCCACAAAATCTTGTCCTTGTTGTAGTTTAGTAACATCAATTTTATTGCCTTGTAAATCTTTATAAACTGTTGCTATTGAGAAACCACGTTGTTCTGCAATTTCATCTCCTAATTTCAGTTTCCCAGAATTTAGAATACGGACATACACTAAGTTGTCTTTTGCATTCGTAATCGTAATCTGATTTGCACCTTCATTAACAGGAATATTACGTTGTGCAATGCCATTTTGGGTATCTATTGTTTCGGATTTACCGTTGATTTTATACGTTAGCTTTAATTCTTTACCACCATTTTGACTAATCATTTTACCAAGTGCTAATAAATTATAAGCCGTGGTTTGAGTGCTCATCCATCGATCGCTAGCTAAAGATTTTGCAATGGATTTTGCCAATTCCGCTTTCTTAGGATGATCTGTAATTAGCATAGTTTCTAAAGCCATGGCTCTATTTCTATATATTGAACCATAAGTATAATTATCAGCTTCTGGACTTTGAAAATCAATGTTGGCCGTTTTATAAATAGCTTCACTTGCTTCTTTTTGTCCGGCTAATGCATAAGCAGCAGCTAATCTCCATTTGGCATCGTTAGATATTTCTTCAAATTCTCTTAATCTGTTCATGCTGGCTAGATCTGGACTTCCAGCTAAAGCCAATGTGTACAAACGATAAGCTTGTGCAAAATCACTATGATAATGCTTGTAACTTGGCCTCCAATTACGAGCCGCTTGTCTTTGGTATGCTATCCAATTACTTTTGAAGCTTAATGGTAGTACGAATCCTTTTTTCTCTGCTTCAATCATAAAGTGACCAGCATAACTTGTTCCCCAATCATTCGCAGTATTTTCACCCATCCAATAGCCTAAACCTCCGCTTGCATTTTGGAAACGCCCTAACCTACTTATACCAATTTCTATATTGCGTTGTACTTGCTTTTTCTTTTGAGATGTTAAATCGAATATCTCTGTTAAGAACAACTGTGGAAAAACACCAGATGTTGTCTGTTCTACACAACCATGTGGATAGCGAATTAGATAGTCCATGCGCTTTGTGAAATCCATAGGTGGCAACGTTGAAAACTCTACAGTTGCCGTGTTACTTCCTGATACTCCAAACGTTGAAAAATTAATGTTTTGATTACCATTAGCCTGTAACTCTTGGTCAATAACACGAGACGTCATTGGGTTAGGATTCTCAACATCAATTTCTACTTTATAGGTTGATTTTTCTCCGTTTCCTGTAGCTACAACTTCAATGGTATTGATGCCTTTTGCTTTCGTAACATCCAATTCAAAATAGACCATTTTTTCATCTGGTTTACTAAACTGAAGCGTTTGCCTTTTGTTGCCTTTTACCGTAATACCATCACTAAGGTTTACTGAAAGATTCACGTTTTTAACTTTAGCTTCCATAGCAAAAACCGTTACAGGAAGTGTTACTTTTTCACCTGGACTCAATTTTCGTGGTAAGGTTGCTAATACCATTAAAGGTTTTTTGACTTGTACTGATTTATCAGTGCTTCCGTAGGCTTCTGTGCTGTTGTTACCAGCCACAACCATGGTACGTACTGCGCCAACATAATTTGGCATTTTAAGCTTATGCGTTTTTGTTTTTCCTTCACGTAAAAGGAAAGGTCCTAAATAGGTTACGACAGGTTTGAAGCGATTTGCTTTTTTGTTTTTACCCTTTGCGGCAGCACCATCTCCACCAATAGCAAAGACTTGATCAATACTACCTGAATAGGCTCCAATAACTTCATCGAAAATATCCCAGGTTTTTACGCCTAAAGCTTCGCGAGCATAGAAACTATTCCAAGCGTTTGGTGTTTTAAAACGGGTTAAATCTAAAAGTCCTTCTTCTACGACCGCAATGGTATAGGTCATCGCTTTGTTATTCTTTTCAGAGACTTTTATCTCATAAGATTGTTCTGGTTGAATAACATCTGGCATGCTAATTTGAGGCTCTAATTTTGTCGTCGGATTTTCTACCATCATTGGTATAACTCCATACAAACGAATTGGTAAATCATTAGACGTTATTGCGTGAGGTTGTAACAATGAAATATTAATAAATACATTAGGCGCCATTTCAGCAGTTACAGGAATGTCAATAGTTGTTTCACCACGTTTAGTTTTTACCCATTGGTGATTTAATACTTCAGTACCATTTTCTATACTCACTAAGGCTCTACCGTCGTTACCCGATGGAAAGGTAAGTTTTGCTGTATCACCAACGTTATAGTTATCCTTATCTGTTGAAAATACTAACATTTTAGCCGCTTCTTTATCACCTGAAGCTGAGTTAGACCACCAGTTTTTATAGAAATAAGCTGTACGACCTGTGGCATGACCACTTACAGGGTCGACTACTCTGATTAAATAACGTCCACGATCATTTTCAGGAATGTTAACTTTAAAACTCGCTTTTCCTTTTGCATCTGTGTTTATAAAATATTGTTGAATAGGTCTATGATAATCGCTGGATACATAGCTCGATAAGTTATCGTAAGAGGAATTCCACCACCAACGCCATTCAATTTTATAGACTTTAACCTCTAATTTTTTACGCTGAATTGGTTTGCCTTCAGCAGTTACAGTAGCAATATCAAACGTATGGTTTTCATCAGTAAAAAACGAACCATAGTTATTACCTTTTGGTGATTGTAGACCAACAAAACTCTCGTAAGGTGCATAAGGCATTGTGAATGCATCTAGAGAAAAATCACCTCCATTTTCAAAAGCTCTTACTAAGAATTGTGCTTTTAGCATGCCTGGTGCATTTTTACCAATATTTAATTCTGCATCGACTTTAGCATTTCCGTTAGCATCTAAATAGCCTTCAAAAACATTAGTTTCCTCCGTACTGAAATTTTTAGTTGGGTCATTAAACTCATAGTTTTTATAGCCTTTAAAACTTGTGTAAGACGTTGAGAATTTCGCTTTTATTTCAGCTTTTAAATTTTTTGCTGGTGCACCATGTAACCAAGTTACGTTTAAGTCGCCTTGCAATGGTTTGTTATTTGTTAAAACCGCATCTTCAAAATCTATTTTAATTTTTAGACGGTTAGGTTTAACGGTCTCGATTTTTAAACTTTTAGAAAAATTAGCTCCACCTACAGACACCTTAGCATTATAGTTCCCCGTTTTGTAATCTGATGAAGTTGGTACTTTAAAATCAAAGAAATTATTGATGTTATCTATAGAAACTTTTCTATAAACTAATTTTCCAACAGGATCTGTGATTTCTAATTTTACAGGATGACGCTTTGGTAATTCATTGGCTTTGTCATTAAGTACAAAGGTTAAGAATAAACTATCACCAGGTCGCCAAACACCACGCTCTCCATAAATAAATCCTTTGAGTCCGCGTTGTAATCTATTACCAGATACATCGAACTTACTTAATGATAAAGAATTACCATCTAAAAGCCTTACATAGCTCGTGTTTTTTCCTTTTGAAACGATAGCAAATGCCGCTCGTTTTTTAGCATCTAATTCTATAACACCATCAGTATTGGTAGTACCTTTAGCTAACTCTTGTTGTTGATAATTAAATAAGGTTACTGAAGCACCTGTTTCAGGGTCTGTGGATAGAATATTTGTTACAGCGAAGAAATAAGTATTATCATTTCCTTGTTTTGCAATGACACCAAGGTTAGACCCTATTAAGTTAAGAGCAACTGTACGATTTCCATAATTAAAATACGAATCTGTACATGGATTATCTCTATCTCTGTAACGGTAATTAGTGTTTCTGTAACTGTAGCTTAGATTATCCCAATAGCGCTCTTCTCTTAGTTCTTGTTCTTCTTCAGAAATATCGTCTGAGGCATAGAAATCTTCCTCATAATAATCATCGTAGTAGTCATCATAATAATCGTCTTCGTCTATTTCTGTAGTTTCAGATTTTGATCTGCAATCATAAAGTGAATAGTCGCGTTTAAACCCTACTTCTACTCTGTAAATTGCACCTGGATCTGCTTGTAAATATTTAGACAAATCGATACTATAAGCTTTCCATTTACCTGTATTTTGTTTTGGATCTTGAATTAAAGTAATGGTCTCTTTTGCAATACGACGACCAACATGTTTTATGTGATATTCGTTATTGCTATTCATGTTGTTTTCTTGAAGGAATTGCAACACATTATCTTCAAATATTTTTATGATTCTCACATCAACTTTACTCAAGTTAACAGCTTCGAAATTGAATTTTAAATCTTTTGAATTCGGAAGAATTGAACCATTGCTCACCAAACGTACTTGAGGTTTTAGTTCCTCAAATGTTAAGGTTTGAGCGAATGCGTTTTTAAGTTTAAAACCATCGGTGTTTTTTATACCAGTAAAGACATCTACTCTAATATCACCAACCAATTTAGTGTCTGGATACACTTTTAAGACATTACCATCTACAATGTATTTTGGGCTTTTTATATTCTGAATGGTTACTAATCCAGAAAAGTTTTGTTGTTTTTTAAGTGGGTCTGAAAAGTTAATGGATAGGTATTGCTCTGGGTTTTGAATTATGTTAGTTTCCACAATACTGAAGTTGTTTTTCCCAGGAATGCTGATGAAATTCTCACCTTTGTTATCTGCTTTTATAGCCTTACCATCCCAAGCGACATCAATTTTACTGTCTTCTATTTGACGTTTGATACTATCGATTCTAAACTCAAAATATTTTGAAGGTTCTGCCGTTTCTAACCAAACAATATTTAAGTCTTTTTTCTTTTGAGAAGCTGATACCAATTTTTTAGCATCTTCTAAAGTAATTACATCCGACGAGCGTAATTGACCCAGTACATACTGCCATTCTTTGCTGTAGGATTGCAAATTGTTCGTCATGATATTAAAACTCGGCGTGATGGTTTTAAACTCAAAGGTGTAGTTTTTAAATTCTTGAGGAATTGTTTTATAGATATCACCTAATTTTACTGTAACTCCGTATGCTGTTGCAGGCTCTAAAGTTTCATCTGGTGTAAACACTAAAGTGTGTTTATTTAGTGCTGTTAATGTGCCTTGGATATGTGGTTGAGTAGAAATTAAATCAGTATCTAACTCTTGTTCTGCTTCCCATCCTTCTACTTCTACTGCAAGATTAATTTTTATTGGTGATGTTACAGAAACTTGGCCTGATGTGGTATAGCTAATATAGTCTCTATACTTAAAAATATTATCTGTTTCTACGGGCTTCTTTTTACAAGAAATTGCGATTGTAATAAGTGCTAGGAAGGCAAGGTGCTTTTTGATACGCATAACTGTTGATGGATTTAGTGTAAAATTTGATTAAAAAGAAGGGTAGGTACATTCTTGTTAAATAAGTACGCCAAATTTTAAAGGTTTGGATTCTTGACGGTTGTTAAATTGTTCTTAAAGTTAAGAAATGTATCATTGAGTGCCCCAATTTATTAAAATTTTATTTTGAAGTTTTGTGCCTAGAATCTTAAAAGATCTCGATACTAAATTATTATGCTAATTCACTCGAACTGATGAAAGTTTAGTCCTGTTTTGTTTTTTATAAAAAATAGCAATCCAGGTATTAGATTCAATGTGGATTGACCTTGTCGAATCTTCGATGTCCGCATCAATTGCGCAATGACAAACCGTTATTTTTCTTTAAGTAAGTGTTGCGAATGGACAATATAATAATACAAATAAGATAAGGTAATTAGACCCATTCAAAAGCATCACCCAGGTTATTAAAAATTTTCAAATCCCTTTCGCCTTGGTGCATTAGCAAAATAAATTTAAGAATAACTTCCTTAATTTGAGGATTGTTTGAGATAAATGCCATTTTTAATTTCCTTTTATAGTTGGAAGCTGTTAAATTAATTGCGACAGTTTGCTTATTATCACCGTCTGTCATCACTAAGGCATCTACTTTAGAGAAATCATAAATTACAAAATTCATATCGTCGAAGCGATAATCACTAAATAATTTATTATCAGCAGATACGATATCCTTATAAGTTAGCTTACCATTAAATGTTACTAATAAATCGTTAGAATGCCACTCGAATTTATAAATCATAATAGTCTGAATATGTAAAATAAAGGCGTAAATGCAAACTTGGCTAGCCTTTATAAATTTGTCAATAGAATTTTATCAGTCCTTAATCCCCTTTTCGAGCAAGGAAACTGTTGTGGATATATCTAAAGAAATTAATGATAAAGCTATTCTGTTTCGAGTAATTGAGACAAAGACTCTCGATGTTGTTTTATTTTTCTAAAGAATTTAATCATCTATCGCTTGTGTTACTAATAATGGGAATTGCCAACCTGTTTTGTCATTAACTGGTCCTTGGGTCTGCTTTAATATAATGCCTATAGTTTGCTCTTTAGGATCCGCAAAATATTGTGTATTAAAATAACCACCCCAACTAAAACTTCCCAAGCTGCCACTACCGCCTTCATTTTCTCCTTTTTGTTCTTGCACAGCAAATGCTAAGCCATAGACCATACTTGGATCTTTCCCCCAAAGATCACCTATCTGATTTGCCAAAATTATATTAACAGTAGTTCGGCTTAATAAGCGTTTGCCATTATACACACCGTTATTTAAGTACATCTGTAAAAATTTTGCATAATCTTCTGCAGTACTGCTTAGTCCAGCTCCACCTGAGAAAAATCGTTTTGCGCCTTTTATTGGGTAATCGGTATCATAAAATGTGATTGGATAATTTTTCCATTTACCATCTTCTTTTGCTTGTACAGCGACTAATCGATTGGCTTTTTCCTCTGTTAGATAGAACCAGGTATCGTCCATGCCTAACGGATTAAAAATATGTGTACGCAAGTACTGATTAAAAGGCATCCCAGAAATCACTTCAATAAAATACCCAAGCACATCATAACTCTCGCTATACGTGAATTTTTCTCCTGGATTATGATGCAATGGTAGTTTGGATAATTTTTTAATATTATCACCAATACTAATATCTTTCGTGGTAAATAGATCAACAATATCTGCCTCTTTGTATATTTTTTTAAATCTAGGATCACTATCAATAACACCATATCCAATACCTGAGGTATGCGTTAATAAATGCCGTATAGAAATTTCTTTATCTGCTGGATTCGTTGTATAAGTACCATCATTATGTAATGAATCGAGTACAACAGGATTTTTAAACTCAGGAATATATTTTGATATAGGATCGTCTAATCTAAAAAGACCGTGTTCCCAAAGCATCATTACCGCAGTTGCTGTAATGGCTTTAGATTGTGATGCTAATCTAAAAATATTGTCAGTTTGAAGTGGTTTTTCACTCTCTGCATTAGAGGTTCCAAATGCTTTGTTGTAAACTATTTTACCATGTCTAGCAACTAAAACCACCATTCCTGGTAATTCATTATTAACAATATGATTTAAGCACATACTGTCCAATCGCGTTAGCCGTTCATCAGACATTCCTACGTCTGCAGCTGTTCCATAGCTTATGGTTGGTGCTACTAAACTAGATGTTGTCTGTGCTTTTATACCAGTCGACAAGCAAATAAATAAAAGTAACATACTCAGGTTTTGGATGGTTGATTTCATAATTTTCTTTTTATTTAGTCTAAAAACCTTAATTATTTTCTAAGTTCTTTTCTGATGTCTTCTCGTAATTCATCATTCAGTTTATAAAAACGTTTAATAGAAATTAAAGTACCCGTATTGTTGTTCTTAAAAGCGACGATTTCATTTTTTAATTCTTTTAAAAATTCTTTATCGGTATGATTTGTAAGCTTTAATTCTTCACCTAACGTTAGGGTTTCAATATACCTACTTATGCTTTTTGTGTTTTCTAAGATTTCTAAGATGGCATTTTCAATGTCTAAAATACTTTTACTCATTTTTTTCTGGATAATCGTAATAGCGGGATATTTTTGTTGTCAACAAATTGTTAGATAGTTCTAAACCTTTAGACTTTCCTATTTCATAACCATTATTAATTGAGAAATAGCGCTCAAAAGATAGTATAACGTTACAGATTATTGTTCGTAGATGCCAATTGTTAGCTCTCCATTATCATTCATGGTAGCACGATACATACCTGCAGTATTAAACTCTGCAACCATATTCCCATTCTTATCTACAGCAACAATTCCGCCATCACCTCCTAAGTAGGCAACTTTATCTAATACGATTTTAGAAGCTTCTTTTAAACTCAATCCTTTATAATCCATAAGTGCAGAAATATCGTGAGCAACTTGTGCTCTTATAAAATATTCTCCCCAACCAGTGCTAGAAACAGCACATGTAGCATTGTTAGCATACGTTCCAGATCCAATAATTGGTGCATCACCAACGCGACCATAACGTTTATTCGTCATACCACCAGTTGAGGTACCTGCTGCTAGATTTCCGTTTTTATCGAGTGCAGCACAACCCACGGTTCCGAATTTGGCATTTTTAATATCTGCATCATAAAAGTCTAAATAGGTAGATTCAGTATCTACTTTACCTGTTTTTTCAGCTTCACGTTCTTTAACGCGTTTTAGAGATTCTAAACGTCTATTGGTATGAAAATAAGAGGGTTCAACAAGTGTTAAACCTTGCTCTTCTGCAAAAATCTCTGCCCCTTTTCCCGAGAGCATCACATGCTTGGATTTATCCATTACAGCTCTTGCTAAATCAATTGGATTTCTAACGGTTGTTGTACCAGCAGAAGCACCAGCATTTAAAGTTTTACCATCCATTATCGAGGCATCTAGTTCGTTAGTTTCGGCATGGGTAAACACAGCACCCTTCCCTGCATTAAATAAAGGAGAATCTTCCATTACATTAATGGTTTTAGTGACAGCATCTAAGCTACTACCTCCATTCTTTAAGACTTCGTAACCAACTCTAATGGCTTCTTCTAATTTGGCTTTATAGGCAGCTTCTTTTTCTGGAGTCATATTCTTTTTTAGAATTGTGCCTGCACCACCATGAATAATGATAGCGAATTCTGGTTTTTCTGTTATTATTTCAGAGATGTTTTCAGCTTTTACAGTTTGTTCAAAATTGGTTTCATTTTTACATGCAAAACACAAAAATAATACGAGGGTAAAAGGAATGATTTTTTTCATGATGGGTTAGTTTCTATAAGTGCTTTAAAGTTACATTTTTTAGAGTATACACTTCAAGCGAAACTGACAATTTATTAGTAACTTCGCGTCAAAATCTAAAAATTCATAAAAAATAATCAAATATGAAAGCAATTGCTACCGATTTCGGAATAAAAGACGCTTTAAGTCAGTTAGGTGTTAAAGATCTAAATGAAGGTACTTCTACAGGTTCAAATAATTTTTCTAATGGAAAAATTATAGAATCGTATTCACCAGTGGATGGTAACTTAATTGGTAAAGTAAAAACGACTACACGAGCAGATTACGACAAGGTAATGGATGCGGCAACTTCTGCATTTTTATCTTGGAGAGATAAGCCAGCACCACAGCGTGGAGAAATTGTACGTCAGTTTGGTAACAAACTAAGAGATTTAAAAGAGCCCTTAGGTAAGCTAGTATCTTACGAAATGGGGAAATCTTTGCAAGAAGGTTACGGTGAAGTACAAGAAATGATAGATATCTGTGATTTTGCGGTTGGATTATCCAGACAATTAAACGGACAGACAATTCCATCGGAACGTCCAGGACATGTGATGAGAGAACAATGGCATCCAATTGGTGTTGTTGGTATTATTTCAGCATTTAATTTCCCAGTTGCTGTTTGGGCTTGGAATACAGCTTTAGCTTGGATATGTGGTGATGTTTGTGTTTGGAAAGCTTCTGAAAAAGCTCCTTTATGCTCTGTGGCCTGTCAAAATATCATTGCAGACATTTTAAAAGAAAATAATTTACCAGAAGGTATTTCTTGCATCGTTAATGGCGATTATAAAGTTGGTGAAATGATGACTACTGATCATAGAATACCTTTAGTATCTGCTACAGGTTCTACACGTATGGGTCGTATCGTTGGGGCAACTGTTGCTGAGCGTTTTGGGAAATCATTATTAGAATTAGGTGGTAATAATGCGATTATTATTACACCAACTGCAGATTTAAAAGTAGTTGTTCCAGGTGCTGTTTTTGGTGCTGTAGGAACCTGTGGACAGCGTTGTACATCTACTAGACGATTAATTATTCACGAATCGGTTTATGATAAAGTACGTGATGCTATAGTTGGTGCTTATGGGCAGTTAACTATTGGTAATCCTTTGGATGAAAAAAATCATATTGGTCCGTTAATCGATCATGATGCTGTAAACACCTATTTGGCTGCAATAGAAAAAGCAAAAGCTGAAGGCGGAAATCTATTGGTTGAAGGCGGAGTTTTAGAAGGTAAAGGCTATGAATCTGGTTGCTACGTAAAACCAGCAATTATTGAAGCTGAGAATGATTTTGAAATCGTACAACACGAAACATTCGCTCCAATCTTATACTTAATGAAATATTCTGGTGAGGTTGAAAATGCTATCGCAAAGCAAAACGGAGTGGCTCAAGGTTTATCTTCTGCTATCATGACTAACGAAATGAAAGAAGCAGAAAAATTCTTGTCTTATGCAGGTTCTGATTGTGGAATTGCTAATGTCAATATCGGAACGTCTGGCGCGGAAATTGGTGGTGCTTTTGGTGGTGAAAAAGAAACGGGTGGTGGACGTGAGTCTGGATCTGATGCGTGGAAAGTGTACATGAGAAGACAGACTAATACGGTAAACTACTCAGACGAGTTACCTTTAGCGCAAGGGATTAAGTTTGATTTGTAAAAACAAAATACTATAAATACTAATAAAGCCGTTTCCATTGAAACGGCTTTTTTTATTTGCGAGTTTTTTAAATATTCAATAAGGAACCGTTTTTGCTCATATTAAACTATCTAAAAAAACTTTAGTCTAATCATACATGGATATTAGAGAACTTAAGCATTTATTTTGGCGTGCAGGATTTGGTATACAACCAAAACATTTCAAGTCAAATAAAGTTGCTAGAAAACAGGTGGTTAACTCCCTTTTTGATGCTTCTAAATCTATAACACCTCTAAGTATTGATTTATCGTATTTAGATAAGATAAATCCTCGAGACCTTAAGGGTAATCCGACATTAATCAAGGAAATAAATAAAAAAAACAAAGAAAAATATATTGCTCTAAATACTGCTTGGATTACTCATTTAATGAATCCAAAAGAATTATTGAGGGAAAGAATGACCCTGTTTTGGGCAAATCATTTTGTTTGTAAAGATCGTAATCCACAGCACATACAACGCTATAATAATGTTTTAAGAGAAAATGCTTTAGGAAATTTTAGAGAATTTGTAACGGCCATATCCAAACAGGCCGCAATGCTAAAATATTTAAACGGAAAACAAAATAGAAAGAATAAACCTAACGAAAATTTTGCCCGAGAGTTAATGGAGCTATTTACTATAGGTGAAGGACAATATTCTGAAAAAGATATCAAAGAAAGTGCAAGAGCATTTACTGGTTACAATCACGATTTTAAAGGAACTTTTAAAATAAACAGTTATCAACATGATAACGGACAAAAAACCTTCTTTGGCGAAACAGGTAATTTTTCTGGTGATGATATAATTGATATTATTTTAAAGAAAAAACAATGTGCTCTGTTTATTTCGACTAAAATCTATCGTTATTTTGTTAATCCTACACCAAATAAAAGACATATTGATGCCATGGCCAATGTCTTTTACAAAGATTATAATATTGAAAATTTAATGCGCTTCGTCTTTATGAGCGATTGGTTTTATGATGAAAAAAATATAGGTGCAAAGATAAAATCGCCTATTGAGTTTTTAGTTGGTATGGCGAACACTATTCCAATAAAATTTGAAAGAGACAAAGACTTATTAAAGATTCAAAAGTTATTGGGGCAAACACTATTAAATCCACCAAATGTAGCTGGCTGGAAGGGAAATAAAGCTTGGATTGATGCTAATACCATTATGATTAGACTAAAATTACCATCATTATTATTGAATAACGCTGTGATTTCACTAAAAAAAGAAGGGGATTTTAATGATAGTTTTAGAGACAAATATTTTAAACGTAACAAAGGTAAATTACCATTTAAGACCTTACCAAATTGGGATGAATTTATAACAAATTACGAGATTGTTAAATCAGAAGACCTAAGTGAGATAGTTATACAAGGGAATATAAATAAAGGAACTTTAGAGTATTTAGATACACTAAATCAGAAGTCGAAACGAGATTATTGCATTCAGCTAATGTCCTTGCCAGAATATCAAATGTGTTAGTATGGAAAGACGTAAATTTTTAAAAAATTCGGCATTAGCAAGTAGCCTATTATGTGTTCCTAGTTTTGTAAAGGCATTTGAATCTGTTGCGACAGAACGATTTGGGTTTAAACGACTGGTTATTGTTCAACTTGCTGGAGGAAATGATGGTTTAAATACCATTATTCCTTATAACAATGATATTTATTACAATGCAAGACCTCGATTAGCAATTAAGGAAGGTATTATAAAACTGAATGATGACTTAGGATTTCATCCAAGTTTAGCACCATTACGTTCATTGTTTGATAATGGTGAATTATCTATTATAAATAATGTTGGATATCCTAATCCTGTTCGGTCGCATTTTAGATCTATGGATATTTGGCAAACTGCTAGTAGTGCTAACGAATATTTGCAGAGTGGTTGGTTGGGTCGCTATTTGGATGCTAATGGCAAAAAGCCTTATAACGCTTTAGAAATGGATGCGCAATTAAGTTTAGCCATGAAAGGCCAACATTTTAAAGGCATTGCCACTAAAGATTACAAGGTGTTATATAACACATCTAAAGATCCTTATTTTAAAAATGTGCTGAATCATTATAATGATGCGCATTTAAGTGAACACAACTTAGGTTATTTATATCAAACAATGATTGAAGCTAAGTCTTCTGCAAAATATATCTATGAGAAAACCAAAGTAAAATTATCTCAACAAGAATATCCACAAAACGAATTTGCCAGACAGCTTAAAAATGTTGCGCAGTTTATCAACTCTGGACTAGAAACAAAGGTTTTTTACACATCATTAGGTGGTTTTGATACGCATGCAAACCAACCTAACAAACAAAAGCGATTACTGTCTCAATATGCTAATAGCGTTTCAGCTTTTGTTAAGGACTTAAAAAGTAATGAAACATTTGAAGATACTTTAATCTTAACGTTTTCTGAATTTGGAAGACGTGTAAAACAAAATGCCGCAACTGGAACCGATCATGGTGCAGCGAACAACGTATTTGTCATTGGTAAAAATCTAAAGAAAGCCGGTTTTTATAATAATTTGGCAAGTCTCAGCGATCTAGATGATAATGGAGATTTAAAGTTCGAAATAGATTTTAGAACGGTCTATGCTACTGTATTAAGTCAATGGTTAAATGCAGATGACACTACGATTTTAAATAATTCTTTCGACAAACTTAGTTTTATATAAGGATAATATTATACGCCCATTTTGTTATTTTTAGTAAAAGCTGAATTGATGAAATAAAGTATTCTACTAACTACAGTCTTATTGCTTCTATCCTGTAATTCTGGTAATGATAATTTTTATCCTACAAATTGCACAGAGGTGTATGTTTATGGGTTAAAAGTTACTGTAAACGATGTAATGTCTAATGCCATTATTACGGATGGATTAACCGTTACAGCCAAAGGTGGAAATTACGAAGAGCAACTAATGCGTCTGGAAAATTATGATTTTTTTGTAGGTGTTGGTGAGCGAGAAGGCAATTTATTGATAGAAATAACATCGATTGATTATCAAATGTTTACATCCGCAAATATAATCGTATCAAAAACTGAAGATGATTGCCATGTCATTACTAAAGAATTAGAGTTTGCATTGCAGCCAAACTAAAAAACCTTGTTTCATTGCAGCTTTTGGCATAGTGAAACAAGGTTTAAATAATTGATTAATAGCAATACAAATATGTACATAAAATTCTATGGTTTATAATATTTATGATGAATGGTTAAAAAAAATGTATAATCTGTCTATTTTTAGTCTGCGCTTCGATAAAATACACATAATAGAGGCTTAAAATCCTTCTAAATCGGTAAACTAATTATATTTAACTTTACGTAAAATCCTAATAGTTTCTTTATAAGACTTATATAACTGAGAACCCTGCTTTTTTATGTATGGTTTAGAATACTCAAGCTTAAGTAATGCATCTTCAAAACCGTTTAAGTAACATATTAAATAACTTGCGGCCAAATTAAGTAAGTCAGCTTCTTCGTGTTGATTTAAAGACAACCCTTTTTCAAGTTTCTTTAAAATTGCGTTATTAGAATTGTAAATATGATGTAGTACTTTTTTATCATACTGAGGTGACTTAAAAATTAAATTGGCCTCAATAGAATAATTAGCATTATCATCAAAATGAATTGTTTTTTCCTCCAGCTTATAGTATTTAAAAGATTGCTGAAGACCAAGCCGCACATACTCAATTATCTTAAATGAATCTTCTGTGTATGAAATAGCAACCTCATCTAGTGCTGAATAAAACAAGCGCACCTGCTCATTGATTAATTCTATATCTACTCTCGAATAGAAAATTTCATCTTTAACATGCTTTTTATCTCCAGACCAACATAATACAAAGTATTCTTTAAAGACTTTGTATTTAGGATTAAAATCCTGACGCTTATTCATAAAATCAAAAACACCATTCAGCGTTAACTCAATACTGTTTTGAGCATGGTTTTCAATAGCTGTTACGATTTTAGAATTAACATCTTTTATTTCTATATCAAAAACTTTAGGCATACTCATACTGCCATCTCTAAAAAACACAGATCCACCATAGTATTTCCAAATGTTTTTTCTTAACGACGTAATTTCATCAATCGGTCTAATTGTTACTAATCCAACGACTTTATCATCTGGTAAATGCGGAAAAGGAATGTTTTCGTATTGCACTATTGGTGGATTGGAGAGATATGCATTGATTAAATTCTGAATTTTACTATCATCAAAAAAATCGACACCAACAATTTTATTATCCTCGTCTTCTACACCAATTACTATGTAAGAGTTATTTTCCGGATTGCTATTAGAGAGTGCACAGATATGTTTTAGAAACTTTGCTTTTCCCTCTTTAAAACCAATATCGATCTTTCGCTTTTTGTCATAAAAACTATTCTCATCGTTGTGAGCTAGTAAGTTTTTTATGAGTAGGCGTTTATTAATCATATTTGTCATTTCTGCACAGGCCAGAATCTTATTAATTAGATTTTTTTACTGTTGTTGAATTTGCTTGAGCTGTACAAAACATCAATACATCTGCAATATTAACATGCGCAGGACGCGAAATTGCAAAGTAAATTACATCAGCCACATCCTCTGGTTGCAATGCTTTATAACCTTTATAAACATTATCTGCAGCACTATTACCTTTAAATCTTACTTTAGAAAATTCAGTTTCTACTAAACCAGGATTAATGGCGGTAACTTTTATTCCGAAAGGATTTAAGTCAATACGCATACCTTCGGTAATTGCTAATACTGCATGCTTGCTACCACAATACACATTCCCGTTGGGATAAACTTCTTTTCCGGCTGAAGAACCAATATTTATTATATGTCCCGATTTTCGTTCTGTCATATCTGGAATTATAGCTTTGCTAACATAGAGCAACCCCTTTACATTAATATCCATCATTGCGTCCCAATCGTCCAAATTACCTGTTTGTATTGGATCTAAACCATGCGCATTTCCAGCATTGTTAATAAGAATATCTATCTTCTGAAATTCTTTTGGTAGTGAAGCAATAGCTTCCAGTGTTTTTTCTCTATCACGAACATCAAAATTTAAAGTATGTACATCAGTTTCGCGAGATAGTGCTTTTTTAATGCTATCTAATCGTTGTTGTCTACGACCACATAAAACTAGATTGATACCATGCTTGGCAAATAAGTGTGCTGTTGCTCTACCTATTCCACTTGTTGCCCCTGTTATTAAAGCTATTTTTCTCATAGTTTTATTATTGGCTCTCACCTAATTTTCGATTTCCTGTTAAGAGAGAATTCTTAATTTAATTTATCAATCTGAGTAAGAAATCACAAACCGAATTACGGCACCTTATGTCCTTGGCTAGCCACTAAAATTAAAAACCAATCTTCTAATTCTAAATCAATTTTTGCCGCATCAACCGCATGCTTCAATCGCTCTTTATGGGTTGTACCGACTACAGGATGAATTCCTGAAGGATGTTTTAAAATCCATGCTAACAACAGCTGATCTTCTGTGGCATTGTATTTATCCATTAGCTCACCAAGTTGCTTATGTATTCGTCTAGTTTGCTCATTGTCGTCTCTAAACACAGACCCTAATGGAGACCATGCCATTGGTTTTATTCCGGCTGTAGTCATATAATCCAAAGTACCATCGTGCATTGCAGAATGCTGTGTTAATGAAAATTCAACCTGATTAACATCAATATCCATTCGCAAACCAATCATTTCCATTTGTGCTGGTGTAAAATTAGATACCCCAAAGTCTCTGATTTTTCCGTCTTTTTTAAGAATGGTTATGGTTTCTGCGATTTCTTCGGCAACCATTAACGGACTCGGTCTGTGCAGTAATAATAAATCTAAATATTCAGTATTTAAATTTTTTAAAGACTCTTCAACCGACCAAATGATATATTCTTTACTATAGTTGTAATGTTTTACTTTAGTGTTACGATTATCACATACATACTGAATTCCACATTTCGATATCAGTTGAATAGCTTCGCGATTAATAGCAGATTCTCTAAAAGCTTTCCCAAAGTCAGCTTCTGTAGTATAGGCGCCATAAATATCTGCATGGTCAAAAGTAGTAATATGATTAGAAATGCAATGGTTCATTAAAACCGCCATTTCTTTTGTTGAGAGTTGTTTTCCCCAACTTCCCCAGGTCATCGTACCTGCAATTAAACGAGAATATATCACTTTCTTTTCAGTTTATAAGGGTTTTTCTGTATTTGATGTATAAAAATACTCAAAACATAACGAAAACAGTATCATTGTCATGTAATAATTCGACATTCAAAATCATGAAGCGTTTACAACTTCTAAAACCATTTTTTTTTAGTCTAATACTCTTAGTTTGTATTACAAACTGTACCAAAGACGACGTTAATTCTAATCAACAACTAACACATATATCTGTAAAACTTAAAAGTACAGTTGGCACTTACAACAAAGTTTTTGTTGAAATAGAAGATGTTCAATTAAAAGTAAGAGAAGGTGAAAACGCCTCTAACGCTTGGGTAAGTTTAAATGCCATAAATCAAGGTACTTATAACATCTTTGACTTAAGAGACAACTCAGAATTACTGCTTGTAAATAATTTTGAATTAAAATCAACATATGTCTATGAAATTAGATTGGTACTTGGTGACAATAATTTCATCGATATCGATAACATACTTTATAGCTTAGACGTTACAGATTTTGGCAACTCAACACCATCTAATTTGGTAAAATTAGATTTGAATTCAAATCATACATACGACTTTGTAATAAACATAGATATTGACAATTCGGTGAACTTTAACGAAGAACAAAACATGATGGTTCTCGATCCCAATCTATATACAGAAATAACACAATATTATTATTAATTTCCCTAATCCATGACTAATTGAACTTGTTATGATGAGTTCTCTAAAAAAAAAGAGTAATACTTCGGTGTTACTCTTCTTTTTTTAACCAATTGTTAACAGCAACTAACAAATAATTTTAACACTTTGCAACTCTGAAAAAATTACCAAAAATAGTTTTGTTCTTAAACCTTATAAAACAATGGAAGAAACGAGTACAGTTGATATTAAATCAATTAATGAAAAGATAGAAAAAGAAAGTGCATTTGTAGACTTACTTACCTTAGAAATGAATAAAGTAATTGTAGGGCAAAAACATATGGTTGAGCGATTACTAATTGGATTACTTGGTCAAGGTCATATTTTACTGGAAGGTGTGCCTGGTTTAGCAAAGACATTAGCAATTAACACGCTTTCAAAAGCAATCGATGCTAGTTTTAGTAGAGTTCAATTTACACCAGATCTTTTACCTGCAGATGTTGTAGGTACATTAATTTACAATATGAAAGAGAACGATTTCTCGATCAAAAAAGGTCCGATTTTTGCCAATTTTGTACTAGCAGATGAGATTAACAGAGCACCTGCAAAAGTACAATCCGCTTTACTTGAAGCGATGCAGGAGAAACAAGTAACTATTGGTGACGAAACTTTCATTTTAGATAAACCATTCTTAGTAATGGCTACACAAAACCCTATTGAGCAAGAAGGAACTTATCCGTTACCAGAAGCTCAAGTGGATCGTTTTATGTTAAAGACTGTAATTGATTATCCAAAATTAGACGAAGAACAGATGATAGTGAGAGCCAACTTAAAAGGATCTTACGAAAAAGTAAATCCTGTGGTTTCGATCGCTCAAATTCTAAGTGCGCAAAATGCAGTTAGAGAAGTTTACATGGATGAAAAAATTGAAAAATACATTTTAGATATCATCTTCGCTACACGATATCCTGAAAAATATAAACTAGGCGATTTAAAAGGATTGATTTCTTTTGGTGCATCTCCACGTGGTAGTATTAACTTAGCAACTGCTGCTAAATGCTACGCTTTTATTAAAAGAAGAGGATATGTAATTCCAGAAGATGTTCGTGCAGTTGTACATGATGTATTACGTCATAGAATTGGAATTACTTATGAAGCTGAAGCTGAAAATGTGACTTCAGAAGATATTATCAATAAGATTGTAAATGAAATCGAAGTACCATAGTACTGTCATTTTTGCGAAGGCAGTAATCTCATTATTATTTATCAATAGTTTAATATGATAGATTCCGCATCAGATGCGGGATGACAAAGCAGAAAATGGACACTAAGGAATTACTTAAAAAAGTACGAAAAATAGAGATTAAGACACGTCGTTTGTCTGATCACATATTTGGTGGCGAATACCATTCTACCTTCAAAGGGCGTGGTATGACTTTTTCTGAGGTACGTCAATACCAATTTGGTGATGATGTGAGAAATATAGATTGGAATGTCACTGCGCGATACAACGAGCCATATATAAAAGTGTTTGAAGAAGAACGTGAGCTAACAATGATGCTCATGGCAGATGTTTCTGGTAGTAAATTCTTCGGTACCAAAAATCAATTTAAGGACGAAATTGTTACTGAGATCGCAGCAACATTAGCATTTTCTGCAACTCAGAATAATGATAAAATCGGGTTGATTTTATTTTCAGATGAAATTGAACTTTACATTCCACCAAAAAAAGGACGCTCACATGTCCTAAGAATTATTAGAGAATTATTAGAATTTCACCCTAAAAGTAAAAACACTGACGTTGCTGAAGCATTCAAATTTTTATCTAACGTGATGAAAAAGAAAGCTATTGTTTTTGTGCTTTCAGATTTTATTGCAGACGATTATAAGCAAAATTTAAAAATTGCTGCAGGTAGACACGATATCACAGGTATTAGAGTGTATGATAAGCACGAAGAATCAATACCAAATATTGGTATGGTACAAATGGAAGACGAAGAATCTGGCGAGCTTATGTTAGTGAACACTGCATCGAAAAAAGTAAGGCTAAATTATGGTAAATTTTATAATGAAAAAGTGAATTACTTTAAAGATAGTTTTACAAAATCTGGAGCTGGTACGATAGATTGTCGCGTAGATGAAAGCTATGTAAAAAAACTGTTAGGTTATTTTAAACGAAGAGGATAAGTTAATGATGAATTACGAATTAAGAATTACTAATAATGTCTTGAGAAAATCTTCGGACTTCCGTCTGAGGTCCACCGCCTTGTGTACTATGTTCTTTTTTCTTTTTTCCTCTATCGTTTTTGCTCAAGTAAAAACGGAGGTAGATACCACAAAAATCAGAGTTGGCGAACAAATCAATTATAAAATTAATGTTGAAGCAGATTCAACTGCTCTTGTTGTATTTCCAGAAGGGCAAACCTTTATGCCTTTAGAAAATGTAGAAGCATTAGAAATTGATACAACTAAAAAAGATACCAAGTTTTTATTGTCTAGGATTTATAAGCTCACACAATTCGATTCTGGAGCCTATACAATACCAAGGCAAAAAGTAATTATTGGTGACCAACCATTTTTTACAGACTCTTTAAAAATTGAAGTTAATACTATTGAAATAGATACCTCTAAACAAAAGCTTTTTGACATTAAACCTATTATTGAGGTTGAAAAAAGTGGCGGTAATTGGTGGAAATGGCTGCTGGCTGTATTAACTATGCTTGCATTAGTTGTATTTTTACTATACTGGTTTATTTGGAGAAAAAAACCCTTAACTGAAGAAGAAGAAATAGCTTTATTACCTCCGTATGATCGTGCAAAATTAGCATTACAAAAACTAGAAGAGAGCCAGTATTTAATTCGTTCAGAAGTAAAAGACTATTATTCCGAATTAACTTTTATTATAAGAAAATATCTCGATGAAAAAGTTTACGATCGCGCTTTAGAAAGTACAACAGACCAGTTAATAGATAGATTGAATCTGTTAAAAGAGGGTAATCAAATTCCGCTTACAAAAGACACCATTAAAAATCTTGAATCTATTTTAAAGCGCGCCGATTTAGTAAAATTTGCAAAGTCTGCACCAGATACTGCACTAGCAGAAATGGATAAGTCTACTATAGACAAAGAAATTGATCATGTAAAGAAAAGTTTACCAGAACCAACAGAAGAAGAAAAGCTTTTAAATCAACAATATAAAGAAGAACAGGAGCGAAAAAAGAAACGTAAAAAAATAATCCTAACTGTTGCGATTGCTATATTCTTAATTGTTGCAACTTTAGTTGGTTTCGGAATTAAATATGGTTTTAATTATGTAAAAGACACCATTATTGGTCATGAAAGCAAAGAACTATTAGAAGGAAATTGGGTTGAGAGTGCTTATGGTTTTCCACCTGTTTGGATTGAAACACCAAAAGTCCTCAAACGTGTTGATTTGCAAGCTCCTGAAACAAAGAATGAAAATGTTAAGGTCACTACTTTTATGTATGGTACACTTCTAGATATTTTCAGTGTTACCGTAAACAACACAGCTCTAAAAACACCTCAGCAACCAGGACAAACTCAACAATCTCAAGTAAACAAAGAACCCACTTTTGATTTATTAAAAGTTTCTGAAGAAAGCATAAAAGGTTTTGAATCTGTTGGCGCAACAGATATTACCGTTAAGAGAGAGAAATTTCTAACGCCTAATGGTGCAGAGGGCTTAAATACATTTGGCACTCTAAATATTAAAATTCCTAATACAGACTATGTAGAAAGCGCTAATTATATATTGTTGTGCTTTTCAAATGAAAATGTATTGCAACAAATTATAATTACATCACCAAAAGATGATGCTTATGCTAAGGAAATGGTACAACGTATTATAGACTCAATAGAATTAAAACCTGAAGAATCAGCTGAAGACGAAGAATGATGTTTGATAATATAGAATTTTTAAATAAAGAATTATTCTGGTTGTTATTGCTTTTACCAATAGCAATACTTTGGTATGTCGTTAAACATAACAAACAAACGGCTGAGCTAAAAATTTCGAGCATTAAAGGGTTTAAAGTATCATCATCAATTTGGTCTAAATTAAGACATGTTCTTTTCGCATTCCGATTAATTGCTTTAGCCTTATTAATTACAGCAATTGCCAGGCCACGTACTGTTGATGTGTCTACTAAAACGAAAACAACTCGAGGAATAGATATTGTAATGGCAATTGATGTGTCTGCAAGTATGTTAGCAAAAGATTTACGTCCTAATAGATTGGAAGCTTTAAAAATAGTGGCCGCCGATTTTATTGATGGTAGACCAAACGACCGAATAGGTTTGGTTGAGTATGCAGGTGAAGCGTATACCAAAACACCAATTACAAGTGATAAATCTATTGTATTAAGATCACTAAGAGACATTAAATACAATACAATTATAGAAAGTGGAACCGCGATTGGAATGGGTTTAGCGACTTCTGTAAATCGCCTAAAAGATAGCAGAGCAAAAAGTAAAGTTATTATCCTTTTAACTGATGGTGTTAATAATTCTGGTTTTATAGACCCGAAAATTGCTAGTGAATTAGCCGTAGAATATGGTATTAAAACATATACAATTGGTCTTGGAACAAATGGTATGGCCATGTCTCCAATTGGTATAAATCCTAATGGTACTTTTAGATATGGTCGACAGCAGGTAGAGATTGATGAGGAACTACTCAATGAAATTGCCGAAGCAACTGGTGGTAAATATTTTAGAGCCACAAATAACAAGAAACTGGCAGAGATTTACGACGAAATCAACAAGCTGGAAAAAACAGAAATTGAAGAAAAGAAATATTACAATTACGAAGAAAAATATAGGCCACTAATCCTTTTGGCCGGTATTTTGTTATTGCTAGAATTATTATTAAGACATACAATATTTAGAAGCTTTGTTTAGACTCGACGAAAAAATATGGTTTTGGACATTACTGGCTATTCCAGTAATTATTATGTTATTTATTATTCTTCAATATTGGAAACGTTCCGCACAGAAAAAATTTGCAGATAGTGGCTTATTAAAAAGATTGAGTCCTAACCAATCGCTATTTAAAAGTATTCTAAAAGTATTTGTGCTATGTTGCGCTTTTGCATGTTTAACATTAGCATTAGTAAACCCTAAAATCGGAACAAAATTAGAGACTGTAAGAAGCCAAGGTGTGGATATCGTTTTTGCGATAGATGTATCTAAAAGTATGTTGGCAGAAGATATCGCACCAAATCGATTAGAGAAATCCAAACAATTGGTCACTCAAATCATTAATAGTTTAGCAAGTGATCGGGTTGGGATTATTGCATATGCTGGTAAAGCATTTCCGCAATTACCTATTACAACTGATTATGCTTCGGCAAAAATGTTCTTGCAAAACATGAATACAGATATGCTATCGTCACAGGGAACTGCAATAAGCGAAGCGATTCAATTGGCAAAAACCTACTATGATGACGAAGAGCAAACTAATAGAGTTCTTATTATTATTTCAGATGGTGAGGATCATGATGGTGAAGCTGTTGAAATTGCTGAAGAAGCCAATGAACAAGGCATTAGAATTTTAACAGTAGGTGTTGGAGATATCAAAGGTGGACCAATACCAATTAAACGAAATGGGATCATCTCAAATTACAAAAAGGATAATCAAGGAGAAACTGTTATCACACGTTTAGATGAAACGACATTAAAAGAAATTGCTGAAGAAACTGAGGGAATTTATATTAATGGAAGAAATACAACTGACGTTGTTGAAGCTATTAAAGACGTGTTGGACAAAATGGACAAAAAAGAATTTGAATCTAAACAGATCGCGGATTTTAAAGATCAATTTCAGTGGTTTATAGGGATTGGTATTCTACTATTGTTTATAGATATTTTCTTTTTAGAGCGAAAGACGGCATGGCTTAAAAAGATGAATTTATTTAATGAAACATATATTTAATCCGTTTAATTGAGAGAACAAATTTTAAAAATGTTCAATGCGTCCTATAAAATCAATAGATGCTTCAGAATTAAAATTTTTAAATTTTATTTAACGCTATGTTTTAAAAGGGTTTACTAACTTAGAGATTAAGACGATAATAAAAATTATATGAAATTTTATACAGTACTTACTATACTTCTAATTGGAATTTTTGGATTTTCGCAAGAAGACAACAAAGAACAATTAAAAGCAGAAAAAAAAGCAACTGATCTAATATATAAAGCTAACGAGTTAGTTGATGGAGATAATTATATAGAAGCAGAAATGGAATATAGAAAAGCTATTTCTGAAGCTCCGAATAAAGGAGTTGGTGCATATAATTTAGCGCATTCCTATTTTAGAAAAGGAAGTTTTGACGAAGCTTTGTTTAGAGGCCAGGAAGCCGCAAAAAATGCTACAACTAAAGACGAAAAACACAGCGCGTTTCATAATATTGGTAATATTTTAATGCAAAATGACTTATGTAAACAAGCGGTTGAGGCCTTTAAAGATGCATTAAGAAATAACCCAAACGATGAAGAAACACGTTATAACTATGCGTTAGCTAAAGATTGTGCAGACCAGCAAAAAGATGGTGGTGGAGAAGACGACAAAGAGGACAAAGACAAAGAAGACGAAAAAGATAAAGAAGACGAGCAAAAAAAGGAAGACGAAAACGAAGAGAATAAAGATAAAAAAGACGAAGGGGATAAAGACAAAAAAGAAGGTGAGGATGAAAAAGATGATAAAGGAAAGCCTAAAGAAGATAAAAAGGATGACGGAAAGGATAAAAACCAAAAACCAAAACCAAAGCCTGGTCAAATGTCTCCTCAGCAGATGAAGAATATTTTAGAAGCGATGCAAAATCAGGAACAGAAAGTGCAGAAAAAAATGAATGCCGAAAAACAAAAAGGCGCTAAAATAAAAACTGAAAAAGACTGGTAAAACACGCGTTATCTTATTTAAATAAAATGGTTATCACACTGAGAAAAGTCAAAGTGTATTTATAATGAAAGCAATACAATACATATCATTACTATTTTTAATACTTGCAACAAGTATTGCTTCAGCGCAAATTAAATTTGAGGCCAAAGTCAGCAAAAAGAAGTTAGGTATAAACGAACGTCTTAGAATCGATTTTGAAATGAATAAAGATGGTGACAACTTTGTACCACCAAACTTCAAAGGTTTCGATGTTGTTGGTGGCCCAAATACTTCGGTAAGTAATTCTTGGATTAATGGAAAACGATCTTACACCAAAACATACAGTTATTTTTTATCCCCTAAAAAACGAGGAAAATTTACAATAAAGCAGGCAACCATTGAAATTGATGGAGAAACCTATAAAACATTCCCCATAACAATCAGTGTTACTAAGGCAGTCGACAAACCTAATGCAAATCCTGATGCAGCAGATATTGCATCAAACAATATTCATTTAGTTGCGGAAGTTTCAAAAGCAAATCCATATTTAAATGAAGCAATAACAGTTGTATATAAATTATATGTTTCACCAGAGACAGGAGTAAGTAATTGGAGAGAAAAAGAAAATCCAAGATTCAATGATTTCTGGAGTCAGAATATAGAAATTAAAGGATTAAATATTCAGAAAGGGCTATACAAAGGAGAAGACTATCGTTTTGTAACACTACGTAAAACGGTATTATATCCACAAAAAACAGGGAAATTAAAACTCGAACCATTGGTATTAGATATTACCGTCGAAGTACCAACTAATAGATATGATATTTTTGGTAGACCAATAATGGCAAAAGTCCCTAAAATTGTTACAGCCGGAAGCAGAACAATAGACGTAAAACCATTGCCCACTCAAGGTAAACCTTCAGATTTTAAAGGAGCTGTTGGCGATTTTTCATTAAATGTGTTAACAACAAAACGTCAATTAAATGCAACTGAATCGCTACAAGCGAAAATACAAGTTTTGGGTAAAGGGAATTTAAAGCTATTTGAAATACCTAAGTTAACAGTACCAAGTTCTTTAGAGGTTTATGAGCCAGAGCATAAAGAAAATGTGCGCACTAATTTAAATGGTATGCAAGGCAGTATTACAGACACTTATACGATTGTACCTCAATACAAAGGAAAATATCCTATACCAACAATATCATTTTCTTATTTCGATTTAAAAACAGAACGTTATAAACGTATTACTTCAGACGAAATAGTTATTGATGTATTACAAGGGCCAACAGCAGCAGTAGATAATGACAATTCTACTGCCTCAAATACTAAACAAGCTGTAAGACCAAATACAAATACATTTGCTTTTATAAAAACATCATCTAATTGGTTGCCTATGACTCGTCCACCTTTCTTTAAATCAACAGGGTTTTGGTCACTACTGTTATTGCCATTTTTAGCAATTCCATTAGCAATCGTAATCAGAAAGAAAAAAGATGAACGCGACGCAGATATTCATGGAAACAGAATTAGAAAAGCAGATCGATTGGCGAAAAAATATCTTGGTGCAGCTAGAAAAGCCCTTGGGCAAAAAGAAGCATTTTATGTAGCTTTAGAAAAGGCTTTGCACAATTATTTAAAAGCAAAACTTCATATAGAAACTAGTGATTTTAACAAAGAAAAAATTGAAACCATCCTTAAAGAAAGACAAGTAAACTATGATGTTATTTCAGATTTTATTTCAATTTTAGAACGTTGTGAAATGGCACGTTATTCTCCTTTTACAGAAGTAACGATGCAAAACGACTATGATAAAGCAGCAAAAACGATTTCATTAATTGATAAACAATTGAGATAATATGAGAGCACTAACCATCTTGTTTTTATGTTGTTTTAGCGTTTTAGGCTTTTCTCAAAACGATCAACTTTTTGAGGAAGCTAATGCTTTATATAATGCCAGTAAATATGCTGAAGCAATTGATAAATATGAGTCCATTTTAGATGGAAACAAACATTCTACTGAATTGTATTTTAATCTTGGTAATGCTAATTATAAACTCAACAATATAGCACCTAGCATATATTATTATGAAAAAGCACTACAACTTAGCCCTAAGGATGAAGACATACAAAGCAATCTAGCCTTTGCTCAAAACATGACCATTGATGCTATAGATAAAGTACCAGCAGTCGGTTTTTCTAAAATCATTAAAAACATGGTAAATATTTTTAATACAGATACTTGGGCAAAAATCGCGATTGCTGGTGTTTTTGTGTTTGTACTATTATTTTTAATGTATCATTTCTCTTATACCTCATCCAAAAAGCGTATCGCTTTTGTAATCAGTGTATTTAGTTTTGTAATAGCAAGCTTTTCTGTAGCCATGGCATTTCAAAAAGCGGGATTAAATAAAAAAGATAATCCAGCTATAGTTTTTGCTCAGGAAAGTAGAGTGAAAATAGACCCAAATCAAACTAGTGAAGAAGTATTTAGACTTCATGAAGGGACTAAAGTACAAGTTTTAGATACTTATGAAGATTGGAATAAAATACAGCTATCTGATAATTCTACGGGCTGGATTCCAACCGAAGACATTAAATTGTTGAAGAATTTTTAGAAATTATTTAACGATTTGTTAATTTCATAATGTTATATTTGCCGCAAATGCGAAAGAGCACAAAAAATAAAATAGCTATTTTTTTTACCATATTCTTTATGGCTATTGTCGCTGCCCCTTCTTTAATTATGTCCATTGACGAATCAATAGATATGACGTGTTTTTATGGAGAAAATGAAGAAGAAGAAAAAGAAGGCTTTAAGCTACTTTATGAATTTACTTCTCAACATGACGAAGACAGTGTTGTGAATAATTCAAATTCTACCATTATTGGATATACTTTTAAAAACTATCCTAAGCCTCACCTTAATTTAATTTTACCGCCTCCCGAATTCATTTCATAATTTTTAGAAAAAAGACATTCATGTCCAAAAAATTATTAAAAATTAGCTTTTGAGATTACTCATTAGCTCAAATGAATTTATATATGTTTAAAACTTTAAAAAATGACATGCCAGCGAGTATTGTCGTATTCTTTGTAGCACTTCCATTATGTTTAGGTATCGCATTAGCAAGTGGTGCACCGCTTTTTTCTGGATTAATTGCAGGTATTATAGGTGGAATTGTTGTCGGTTCAATGAGTGGTTCTAAAATAGGTGTTAGTGGACCAGCAGCAGGATTAGCAGCTATTGTATTAGCAGCTATTGGGACTTTAGGGAGCTATGAAAATTTCTTGGTTGCCGTAGTTTTAGGTGGAATTATTCAACTGCTTTTCGGTGTTTTAAAAGCAGGAATTATTGGATATTATTTTCCGTCGTCCGTAATTAAAGGTATGCTTACTGGTATTGGGGTAATAATAATTTTAAAACAAATACCGCACTTTTTTGGTTACGATGCGGATCCTGAGGGTGATTTTGCTTTCTTTCAAGTTGATGGCGAAAATACATTTTCGGAACTTATCAATATGGTCAATTATGTTAAACTAGGGCCTACTTTAATAGGCCTAATTTCACTTGGTATTTTACTGCTTTGGGGTAATGTGCTTTCTGAAAAAGGCAAGTTTTTCCAGATAGTGCAAGGTCCATTAGTCGCTGTCGTTGTCGGAATCATATTTTTTGTTTTAACGCAATCAAATGAAAGCTTAGCAATTTCGCAATCACATCTAGTTAGTGTTCCTATACCAGATGGTATTGATTCTTTTTTAGGACAATTTAGTTTTCCTAATTTCTCGGCCATAACTAATCCTGAAGTTTGGATTGTAGCCTTCACCATTGCATTAGTTGCCAGTTTAGAAACGTTGTTATGTGTTGAGGCTACAGATAAGTTAGATCCACATAAAAACGTAACACCTACCAATAGAGAGTTATTTGCACAAGGAACAGGTAATATATTATCTGGTCTTATAGGTGGTTTACCTATTACACAGGTTATTGTAAGAAGTTCCGCAAATATACAATCTGGTGGGAGAAGTAAAATGTCTGCGATTTTTCATGGATTTCTTTTACTTATTTCAGTAGTGGTAATTCCAAAATTATTAAACATGATTCCTTTATCTGTTTTATCAGCAGTCCTTTTAATTGTTGGATATAAATTAGCTAAACCTGGACTGTTTAAGACAATGTACGACTTAGGGTGGAAGCAATTTGTACCATTTGCAGTAACAGTTTTAGGGATTGTATTTATAGACTTGCTATACGGAATAGGCTTAGGATTAGCTGTTGGAGTCGTCGTAATTTTAATAAAGAGTTATCAAAATTCTCACTTTCTACATATTGAAGATAAAAGTAACGGAAAGCATAGGATAAAAATGACACTTGCAGAAGAAGTTACATTTTTTAATAAAGCAACAATTTTAAAGGAATTAGACAGCTTACCAAGAGAAACTTATTTAGAGCTAGATGTAAGAAAAACAAGGTATTTAGATAATGATATTATTGAAATCTTAGATGATTTTGCTTTTAAAGCAAAAGAAAGAGATATAGACATTAAGCTAATATCGGAGCGCGCTACAGTCGAAAACCCAGATAGCTTCATCGAATTTTTTAAATTAAGACCAAAGACTGCCTAATTAAAACAAATCATTATGGAAAATAAAAAATATAAAATACTAGTGCTATCTGATCTGAAAGAAGGTACGGATAGTACATTAAAAAATGCAATTAGCTTATCTAAAATTATCGATGCAGATATTGAGTTTTTTCATGTAAAAAAACCCACTGATATTGTAGAACGAGAAAGTCAATTGTCAGCAATGAGAACTATAAATAAAGAGTATTTAGAAACAGAGAAAAAAATAAAAAACACCATTGAACCTATTTCTAGAGTTTATGACATGAAACTAAAATCTTCTTTTGCTTTTGGTAATGTGAAAAGTGAAATTAATGATTATCTAAATGATTCTAAACCAGATGTTGTTGTTATTGGAAAAAGAAAGTCTAAATCGTTAGGTTTTATTGGTGCTAATATTACCAAGCATATTTTAAAAACGTATAACGGTGCTATAATGATAGCATCGAAAGAAAATGGTTTAGAACCAGAAAATCAATTGAGTTTAGGGATGTTTAACAACAACAAATCCTTATTTAATCTAAATTTTATAGATAATTTACTTAATCAAACAACTGAACCTGTAAGGTCATTTAGCATAGGTAAAAAATTAGATAAAACTGAAGAAGATAAAATAATATCTGATATTAAAGTGGTTGATTATGTTTTTGAGAAAAATGATAATGTATTTACAACAGTATCTAACTATTTACTTAAGAATAAAGTGAATTTACTCTTTGTTGATAGAGACAAAAATTCTAGAAATCACAGTGCTTTTAAATCTGAAATTAAGGACATGGTTAATAAGACTAATGTCTCTGTTTTTTTTAACTAATTGAGGATAACATTATGTTTATTCGTTAAACTATAAAAAATGAAATCGATTAAAAATATATTTCTTTTGGTTGTAATAGCAATCTTTTTTGCGCCAAAAATTTCAAATGCTCAAGATAGCAGTCTTGGTAATTGGCTTATTTATATTGGTAATAAAAAGATTGATGAAAAGTGGAATATCCATAACGAAGTGCAGTACAGAAATTACAATGCTGCTGGTGATTTAGAACAGTTGTTGTTGCGTACCGGATTGGGTTATAACGTTACTAACAATAGTAACATTTTATTGGGTTATGGTTATATTTTATCAGAAAACTATATTGGTGATACCGATGATAAAGAAACAGTTAATGAACACCGTATTTTTCAGCAGTTTACAACAAAGCAAAATATAGGTATAGTAGGTTTAAGCCATCGTTACCGTTTTGAGCAGCGTTTTGTAGAAGATGATTTTAAATTACGTTTGCGCTACTTTTTAGGGGTAAATATCCCATTGCAATACAAGGAAGATGGAAAGAATCCATTATATCTGTCAATGTACAATGAGATATTTTTAAACACAAAGTCATCTGTATTTGATCGAAATAGAGTTTATGGAGGTATTGGATATAAATTTTCAAAAAACCTTAAGCTAGAGTTAGGCTATATGAATCAATTTTTTGAAAGCTCAGGTAGAGATCAAATTAATCTAATTGCGTTTGTGAATTTTTAACTAAAGTTGAAACCATTACTTTTATTTTTTTTAATTTAAAGAGCAATTAACTAACTAAAAATAATCTATGAAAAACTTATTTTCTAACATCAAAGGAGATGCCTTTGGAGGTATTACAGCCGGAATTGTAGCATTACCATTAGCTCTTGCCTTTGGTGTATCCTCTGGTTTAGGACCTGAAGCAGGTCTTTATGGAGCTATTTTTATTAGCTTTTTTGCTGCACTTTTTGGAGGAACAAACACACAAATTTCTGGGCCAACAGCTCCAATGACAGCTGTGAGTATGGTAATTATAGCTGGTATTGTTGCGTCAAATGATGGTAGTGTGGAAAAAGCGCTTCCAGCCATCCTAACTGTATTTTTATTAGCAGGTTTAATACAAATTGGTTTGGGGTTAATTGGTATTGGAAAATATATTAGATATATTCCTTATCCTGTCGTTTCTGGTTTTATGACAGCAATTGGTGTCATAATTCTTTTAACACAGATATTACCTTCGTTAGGTTATTACCCTAAAGAAGATATTAGTTTTGTTGAGAAGTATAAACCGCTAGCGGAAGAATTAATACTCGAAAATATTCTTAAAGAAGAAGCTGGTGAAGGGATTTTAGTTCTCGAAAATTTTAAAGAAACAATAGATAGAGCTGATAAAATTTCACCAGAACAAATTTTAAATGAGTCTAAAACACTGGCAGCGAGAGAAGCTTCTGGTACGCTTGGTGCACTAAAAGTATTACCTCGCGCTTTAAAGAATATTAAATGGCTGGAGCTAATCTTAGCACTAGGTACAATTTTTATTATTTTTGGTTTTAAGCGTATTACCACAAAAGTCCCTAGTACATTAGTTGCTCTAGTTGTAATGTCTGGGATTGCTTATGGTTTTAATTTAGGGTATCGACCAATTTCAGAAATACCAAGTGGTATACCAATCCCAAAACTAGAAATGTTTTCCAATTTCAGTTTAGAAAGTATTACACCTTACATTTTTACTGCACTAGCATTATCATTATTAGGAGGTATAGATTCATTATTAACCAGTGTTGTTGCGGATAATATGACTAAAACAAAGCACAAGCCGAATAAAGAATTGATAGGACAAGGTATAGGAAATAGTATTGCTGCAGTTTTTGGCGGTATTCCCGGAGCTGGAGCAACCATTAGAACTGTTGTAAACATTAATGCTGGTGGAAAGACTAAATTATCTGGTATGATTGCTGGTATAATGCTATTAGTAATTATGCTTGCTTTTGCGCCAGTAGCATCTAAAATCCCAGCAGCTGTATTAGCCGGTATTTTAATTACCGTTGGTATTGGTGTTATGGATTATAAAGGATTGAGAGCTATTCCTAGTTTACCAAGAGATATCAAATTAGGACCTATAAAACTAAGCTCAGAAGTATTAATAATGCTTGTAGTTTTAGTGTTATCTACGTTTTGGGATTTAATTTTTGCGGTAGGTATTGGTTTAGTAATTGCCTCTCTAATGTTTATGAAAAAAATAGGTGATTTAACTGCAGAGCGCTCTGATGTAAAATCATTAAAGGAAGAGGCTTGGCCAGATGAAGCTAGTTTTCCGACGAACTTAAAAGAAGAAGTCTTTATTAAACACCTTAAAGGTCCTTTGTTCTTTGGTTCAACAAGCGACTTTCAAGCTTTAACGGAACAAATTCCAAAGACTGCAAAGACGGTTATTTTAAGATTAGGAAGAATGCAATATATGGATCAATCGGGCCTATATGCAATGGAAGATATGCTACAAGAATTAAAAAAGTATGATGTCGAAGTTTTATTTGTTGGCCTTTTAAGGCAGCCAAGATATATGATGGAACGAATCGATATTATTCCAGACTTTATTCCTAATGAGCATATTTTTAAAGATTTCAAATCCTGTCTGCAGTGGATTAAAACGAATGTAGAAGATAATTATTAACAAATTCTCAGTACTGAGAACAAACAAAAACAAACATGAAAAATATAGCAATAACAAAAAACGTACAAGACGCATTAACACCAAATGGTGTATTACAAGATTTATTAGAAGGGAACGACCGTTTTGTAAGTGGAAATTCTGAAGGAGCGGATAATGCTGCATTAGTTGGGCAGACCACTGGAGGGCAATTTCCAAAAGCAGTCGTGTTGTCGTGTATCGATTCTCGTGTTCCAGTAGAAACAGTATTAGACCAATCAATTGGCGACATATTCGTAGCTAGAGTTGCTGGTAATTTTGAAAATGTTGATATTCTAGGAAGCTTAGAATATTCTTGCAAAGCCGCAGGAAGTAAATTAGTATTGGTACTAGGTCATGAAAGTTGTGGTGCTGTAAAAGCAGCTTGCGACGGAGTTGAGTTAGGAAACATTACTGCAATGCTAGAGAATATTTTGCCAGCAGTTAGAAAATCTGCAGATGAAGTTGAAGGTGAAGCTAATTCTTCGAACAAGGAATTTGTTGCCAAAACTGTTGCTAATAACGTAAAGCTTACTATTGATCGTATTCGCGAAAAAAGCCAAATCCTAACAGAAATGGAGGACAATGGTGAAATTGCTATTGTTGGAGGTGTTTACAGCTTGCATACCGGAAAAGTAGAAATGCTGTAAATTGTCCCATTAAAGCGATAACCAAGAATTTTAATAAAATTTTTAAAGCCATTCATAAGAGTGGCTTTTTTATGCTTCTTCTTTACCTTCCTCCGGTTCAGCTTCACTTTTTATAAGATTAGGAAAAATCATAGGAGCTAAGGATTTTACAGGTTCGTAAAGTATACTCTCCTCTAAATCTTCTTTCCCCATAAAAGGTAATGTATTATTTAGTTTATTGAAGACAATCAATAATACACTTAGAATTAATCCTATTTTAAGCGCTCCAAAAAGACCACCTGCAAGTTTATTTACAATACCTAAAGCAGCAAAATCGGCTAACTTTGTAAGTGCTTTTCCAGCTAAACTAATAGCTAAAACAATCATTACAAAAGTTATGGCAAATGCTACAATATTGATGGTTTTTTCATTCCAATCTACTTTAGATTCTAAAAATTCGGCAGCAAAACCACTAAAGTGAATTGACCCATAAACACCCAAAACTAAGGCAACTAAAGAAGCTATTTCTACAAAAAGCCCTTTCATGGCTCCACGAATTAGCCCAAATAACAATAAGGCTCCTAAAACAATATCAATGATACTCATAATACTAGCAGTTTAGGCAAACGTACATAATTTTTGCCATTTTTAGAATAATAACGCAAATCGAGACCTTTTAGTTTATTAACTTTGAATTTTCAATTTTGAATTGACATATGGCGAGAGATGAACAATTAAAAGAACGATGGGATTTGGTAGTAGAAAAACTCTCTAACCAATTCGCAGATGGTGATACTTTAGACTTAGATTCTATCATCTATTTAATAGGCGTGCAAGAGCTCGGACAAATACATCGTGAGTATAAAAAAGACCAGAAATTAGATTTAATGCATATAGCTATTTGTAAAGTATTAGTGCCTTATGGTTTTTATGAATTTGACTATGTAGATGACGAAGGTTGGCCACATTATAAAATTTTAGCGCAATTACCTCATCTTAAGGCAGGTGAACAAAGTGTATTAATGAAAGAAGCTATAGTAAACTATTTTGTTGAAACAGAATATATCAACTAGCTTCTACTGCATTCAGCTACAATAACTCACAAAAAAAAACTAAATTTGCCGATTCAATTGGTACTGAAATTAATTCAGCAGAAAATATCATGATAGACAAGCTAAAAGAACTTATCGCAGAAGCAGAGAATTTTAAAGCACAATCCAAGGAAGAGGTTGAAGTATTTAGAATAAAGTATTTAGGATCTAAAGGATTACTAAAACAATATTTTGCTGAGTTTAAGAATGTCGCAAACGATCAGAAGAAAGAATTTGGGCAAACAATAAACCAACTTAAAAAAACGGCTGAAGACAAAGTAAACACCTTAAAGGAAGCTTTTGAAAATCAAGAAGATGACAAAGGCCTATTTGGTGATTTATCTCGTCCTGGAGAACCAATTGCAATAGGATCTCGTCATCCTATTTCTATCGTTAAGAATCAGATTATTGATATTTTTTCTCGTATTGGCTTTAATGTAAGTGAAGGCCCAGAAATTGAAGATGACTGGCATAACTTTACGGCGTTGAATTTACCAGAATATCATCCGGCAAGAGATATGCAGGATACATTCTTTATTCAAACGAATCCAGATATATTATTACGTACACATACCAGTTCTGTACAGGTACGTTATATGGAAAATAATAAACCACCTATTAGAACAATTTCTCCAGGTAGAGTTTATAGAAATGAAGCTATTTCTGCACGTTCGCATTGTTTCTTTCATCAGGTAGAAGGGTTATATATTGATAAAGATGTAAGTTTTGCGGATTTAAAGCAAACACTTCAATATTTTACAACTGAAATGTTCGGGAAGTCTAAAATAAGACTTCGCCCATCGTACTTTCCATTTACTGAACCAAGTGCAGAGGTTGATGTGTATTGGGGACTCGAAACCGAAACCGACTATAAAATCACTAAAGGTACAGGTTGGCTAGAAATTATGGGTTGTGGTATGGTAGATCCAAACGTTTTAGAAAATTGTGGAATTGATTCTAAAGAATACTCTGGCTTTGCTTTCGGTATGGGAATCGACCGTATTGCGATGTTGTTAAATCAGATTAGTGATATTCGCTTACTAAGTGAAAATGACGTTCGGTTTTTAGAGCAATTTAAGTCTGCTTTCTAAGCACCTTATCATTTCGAGCTTGCCGAGAAATCTCATTAAACTTAAGGATTATGTCAAAAGGTTATGCTGCACATAATTATTATGTTTATATAATAACCAACAAAAACAAAACAATACTTTATATTGGTGTTACCAATAGTTTAGTTAAAAGACTATACTATTACAATAATCCTAAACCTCATTCCAAATCATTTTCTCATAAATATAAATATCTAATCTATTTCGAATATTTCTCAGATATAGAAACTGCTATTGGTTGAGAAAAACAATTAAAAAATGGAATGGATTAAAGAAAGAAGACTTAATTAATTTAAAAAATCCTAACTGGGATTTTCTTAATGAAACAATTTTAGATTTCTCGCCAAACTCGAAATGACAAAGATGTTATGAAAAAAGATATAAAATTTCCGAAAGTAAAAGATGTATATGTTGCTGTTGTACAAGAAGCACATCCAGAATATAAAACACTAGATTGGAATGCCTACATCATTAATAATAGCGATGTGGCATTAGATACCGTACTCATTGTTTCTCAGGGCATTTCTGAAAATAAAATGACGCCACCAATGCGACATACTATTGCAAAATTACCAGCTAGAAGTTATGCGAAAATCGAGTATTTACAAGAAAAAGTATTAGCACTAAACAATTCTTTTAAGATTACATTTTTTGAAGGCAATCAAATGTTTGATAAAACTTATTTGTTTAGAAAAAATACGATTAACGAAAAGGCATTACAGAATGTACCTTTGATGCACTCGAAAGGAGTTTTGGTGAAATAAAATAGCATGGAATATTAAAAAAAAGAATTAGAATAACTTTCTCAAGATCCTATTCTGTCAAAAAAAATTAGACGAAAAAACTTGTCACTTATTGTATCCGAACGTTAATTGCTGTTGTAATTATCTGCTTTTTATGGGATTATGAATACATAAAGTGGACACTTTACATTTTTATACCTCTTAATTTATTATCTCTTATCTCTATTTTTGGATGGAATTTTTTTCTAAATAAGAGGCACCAACAGTCTCAAGAGAAAATAGACCAAATTTTAAATTCTTCAGAAGAAGAAGAAGAAAAAAAAAAAATAAACCTAATCTAACTTCTCAGTTAATTTCTTAAACTCTGTTTTTGGGTTTTTATGCTCGTAAAGGATAGCATAAACAGCATTAATAATAGGCAACTCTGTTTTCTTTTTGTTCTTTTTATTTAGTAAATGGGCACTTTTTGTTGCGTAATAACCTTCGGCAATCATGTTCATTTCCATTTGTGCAGATTTAACTGTGTAACCTTTACCAATCATATTTCCAAACATTCTATTTCGAGAAAAAACAGAGTATCCTGTCACTAATAAATCACCTAAATATGCTGAATTATTGATGTTTCGTTTCATTTTATGCATCTTTTTGATAAAACGGTTCATTTCTCTAATAGCATTGCTCATCAACACACTCTGAAAGTTATCACCATAACCCAAACCATGAGCTATACCAGCTGCAATTGCATAAATATTTTTTAACATTACTGCGTATTCTACACCAATTATATCATCACTGATTTTAGTATTAATATAGCCGCTCGATAATTTATCTGCTATAGCCCGCGCCTTTTCGGCATCTGCACAAGAAATGGTGAGGTAAGACAAGCGCTCTAAAGCAACTTCCTCCGCATGGCAAGGACCTGCAATTACTGCAATACTTTTAAACGGAATATTATAACTATTATGGAAGTGTTCACCAACTAATAATCCTGTTTCTGGAATAATACCTTTTACTGCAGAGACAATAGTTTTGTTACTAATATCTGTAGTTAATTTTTCTAATTCAGAATGCATAAAAGCAGATGGAATTACAAATATGAGAACATCAGCCCATTCTGCTATTTCATTAATATCGTTACTAAGTTTTAACTGGTTTGTATTAAATTCTACAGAACTTAAGTAATTAGGGTTATGCTGTTCTTTTAAAATATGGTCTTTTGCATAAACACTTCGCATATACCATCCAACTTCATCCAAGTTTTCGCAAAGCATTTTAACAATTGCTGTAGCCCAACTTCCGGCGCCAAATACGGCATATTTTGTAGCATCACCCATATAATAATGATCAATTAATGGTATCAAAAATAAGGAAAGTTTTATGGAATGACTAATACATTTAAAAGTCGGTTAAGTATATAAAAACCAGTATTTATAAGCCTTTTATATATTCTGAAATCCAGTAACAAGTTCAGCACATATAGGTTCAGAATGACAACTAATTATAATTTTGGCACAGGTTTTGAATCTCTAATAGTAACAACCTTAAAACCGTTAGATTATGAAAACCTTAAAACTACTATTAGGATTTGTACTTAGTGCAACAGTATTTACCTCTTGTTACGTTGAGGAACAGCACATAAACGATGTTCCAGGAATTTCAATAAATCAATTATTGAATTCTTACGATTTGTGGTATGTAGATATTAATGCAACACAAGGTTATGGTGAAACGCCGTTTTTACAAATTGCATTTACATTAACCTTTGATAATGGTCGTTTGTATGCTAATAACAACTTAGTTGGTATAGGCACTCAAGGTGGCGGTTATGGAGTACAGATTGGTACCTACGATGCTTATGATATGATCTTAGACGTTGACCACATTATTGACGGTTACGACAGTTTCGATGTATACCAAGTAGATAATAATACGATTGAATTGTATAACCCTTATAATGATACATCGTACTTTTTAAATGGTTACAGAAGTTCAACATTTGATTATGATTATGTGTTCTACGATAACATTCATTATTTCTTACAAGAGTATGAAGCTTGGGAAAAAGTGTATACTAGTGATTTTGGAGCATTAAATGAGTTCGATAACGAGAATTACCTGCAGTTTTTATCTGGTGGCAATGACTCAACATTTAGAAGTTCTCAAGATGAAAATATATACAATCCAGATAATATTTACTGGGATTATACAGGAGTATATGGAGTCGGAGATGTTTCAGGAAATATGTACCTAAAAACATTAACATTAGATTATGATTTCTTTGACAATGAATTCTTTGAACTTAGCGTTATTGATGATGGAACGATAGAGTTATTTCATGCAGACTCAGGTACTATTTACGAATTTGAAGGACAAGGTTACATAGCGTATTACAGAAGTTCTGATACAGACGGCAAAGTAATAAAGCATGAAGACAAACCTAAAAAGCGTAAGCAACAAACAAAAAAGGTAGAAAATCCTAGAGAAAATTCAAGAAATACTCAAACATAAGTTTGAAGGTTACAACAAAATACAAATTTGAGTGTTCCCTGCGACCTCAATAAAAATAAAAGTTACAAACGAAGCTAAATTTTGGTTGGTTATTTAGTTTCAAAACGCTCAGATAAAACACTTGTTTTTCTGAGCGTTTTTCTTTTTAAAAAAAATGTAACTTCTTCTAATGTTTTGTGTCCTAATACTAAGCGATATCACTGAATTAAATTCGTTAGTTTAATAGGAATAAATAAAGTGTTTCGCCAACTTTACATGTAACTTTTTAAAAAAGAAATTAAACATTAAATAACATAAACAATGGGACTATTTTCATTTATTAAAAACACGGGAGCGAAGGTTTTCGGAATCGGAAAAACAACTGAAGAAGAAGCAGCTGAAGCAAAAGCAAAAGCTGTAGCGGCAGAACTTAATGCAGAAGAAGCAGCGGCTCGAAACTTAGAGCTAATTATTACTAATTTAAAACTACAGGTAACAGATTTAAATGTATTTGTAGATGATGACATGGCAAGAGTTTCTGGTATGGCTTATGACCAAGCGACTAAAGAAAAAATAGTATTAGTTGTGGGGAACACAATTGGTATAGCAACTGTAGATGACCAAATGACTGTAGAGCATGTTCAACCAGAAGCACAATTTCATACCGTTGTTAGTGGTGACACTTTAGGTAAAATTGCTAAGAATTACTATGGAAACGCTATGAAGTATCCTGAAATTTTTGAAGCAAACAAACCTATGCTGACACATCCTGATAAAATTTATCCAGGACAAGTATTGCGTATTCCTCACTTGGATTAAGTATAGCATCAAAACAAAAAATAAAAAAAGCGTAATTTAGATTACGCTTTTTTTTTAATCTACTTTTTACAATTACAACTCCTTCAACACAACTTCGAGATCTTCATACTCATATGGCTTAGCCATAATTATTTTCGATTCACTCAAAAGAAAATACATAGGTGTTGCGGCGACACCGTAGGTTTTTACAATTGGGTTTTCCCATTTACCCAAACCTATAACATGTATAAATTCTGGATAGTTTTTTATTTGTTCCGCCCACTGAAAATTATCTTGTTCTAAACCAAAGGCAACTACCTTTAGATTAGGTTTTTCTGCTACTAGCTTTTTAACTTTTGGCAATTCCGTTATACAATGTCCACAACTACTACTCCAAAAAATGACGAGATAATGTTCTGAATCCTCTAATTGATGCAGGCTTGTTTTGTTGCCATCTAAAAGAATTTCAAAATCTGGTGCTTTAGTCCCAACAGATGTGTTTTTATAAGAGGTTATCGTTTCTGCTAAAACTTTGTTGTTTGTTGCATTCGCTAATTCTAGTAAGTATTTTTGAGTGATGTAGTTTGCCACATCATGATTCTCCATCGTCACAAAACGTTGCCAAAGAATTTCTAAAAGACTTGTTTTTATAATTAAATCGTCATTGCTAATTGCTGTAGAAACCTCATCTACTAGTTTTTTATAGGTAGCATCATTAGGATTTTCTATGGTATTAAACACGTAAGCAGTAACTCTGTCGACCAAAAACGAAGAGCTCTGCAATAAGTAATTACTAAAATCTATTTGATTAAGGTAGTGTTGCTTTAGATTTTTAGAATAGGTACTGATGTCTTCATAATCTGAGGGAATATATGGCCTGTTCGCAGTAACAAAAGCAGAAACCAATTTGCCATTAGCTAAGTCTTCATAGCCTAATTGTGTGTCTTTTAAAGTTTTAAATATTGCATTGAAACCTGTTAGGTCTCCATTGTCTTTAGAGTAGTAATTGCTAATGGTCATATTTACAACATCCATGCTCTTTAAATACGATTTCCAAAGCTTATTTTCTTCAGACGATGTAAATTCAACGCCTTTGTCGTAACTAAAATTAAAAGCTACTGTTTCTTTTCCGTCATAAATAAAATCGAAATTATTTTCTTCTGGTGGAATTGCATATACAATCTTGTAAATTCCTGGAGTAACAGTTGAGTCTAATGGAATTTCAAAGCCACCTAAACTATCTAATTTACCTCTATTAACGTAATTAGCCCCTTCTGGTGTTGCTTTATATAAAAATGCATACGAATAATCTTCTGCAGGTAAAAACGTGCCTTTTACGGATTGAGCAAACGACAAAAAAGGCAATACAAAAAGGACGATTAATAATTTCTTCATTATGAGTTTTGTTTATTGTAGATTATCTTCAAAAATTAAGCCACCATATGTTGAATCTAATTCTTTTTAGACCTTACACTTTCTATAACAACAGTTGCCAAAATTAAAGCGCCTCCAACAAATGTATGTATTGTTGGGATTTCATTCAAGAAAAAAAAGGCAATAATAATCCCAAAAACGGGTTGCGCACTACTTATAATACTCGCGGTACTTGCTTTAAAATATTTTAGGCTATTCACAAATAAAGTATGTCCTATAGCTGTGGTCATTAAAGCTAACAAAATCACATAAGGATACTGCGTTGCGATATTAGACGTATCCATAAAATACATTACAGGAGCTAAAACAACGGCTAGTATAGTTACTTGGTAAAACATTAGCATTGTACCATTATAATTAGCAACATGTCCTTTTAGTATTAATATTCTAAGTGCATAAAATACAGAAGAAAGTAATCCGAATAACACACCTTGTAACTGACTGCTTTTTAAGTCGAAATCTGGAGCCAAAATATAAATCCCTGTTAATACTACAATACCTAAAACTATATGGATAGGATCAAATTTTACTTTTGAAAACAACGGTTCTAAAAGTGCTATAATAACCGGAAACGTAAATAATGAAAGCATTCCAATAGCGACATTAGATAATTTTAAAGCATAGAAATAGGTTATCCAATGTGCTCCCATAAAGAGGCCAGCAATAAAAAACGTTAATCGATCCTTGCGTTTAATCTTTAGATTGATGCCTTTAAATAAACAAAATGCTAATAGTAAAATAGCCGCTAAGACTGAGCGCCACCAAATAATCACTGGTGTAGGCATGGCAATAAATTTTCCTAATGCGCCAGAAGTACTAATAAATATGGTTGCTATGGTAAGCAACAAGAGGTGATTTAAATGACTTTTTTCATTCATTTAATATGAGATAATGCAGCAAGTGCTTGTTTAGTCGATTTTATATTTTCGAAAGTAAGCAATAAGCGCAGTCCTTTTCTAGTCTGTTTTTCTTTCATTTTACATGTACTCGCATTCATTTGAACAAACTGTAACACTTTAGAAAAATCGGCACTTTGATAGAAAGCACTTTGCTGATCTTGAATAAAATACCCAATCAATTTTCCTTGTTTCATAATGAGTTTTTCGATGCCCATCTTGGTAGCAATCCATTTTAAACGTACACTATCCAATAAATCTAAAACCTGTGTTGGTAATTCCCCAAAACGATCAATAATTTCAGTTTCAAATTTCGCGAGATCTTCTTCCGTTTTTATAGCATTTAGTTTGGTGTAAAGGTTTAAACGCTCTGTAATATTATTGACATAATCATCTGGGAAAAGCAATTCAAAATCGGTATCAATAGTTATGTCTTTTACAAACTTCTTTGGCTTACCATCGTCTTTATATAAATCAGCAAATTCAGATTCTTTCAATTCTTCAATGGCTTCATTTAATATTTTCTGGTACGTATCAAAACCAATATCATTAATAAATCCGCTTTGTTCTCCTCCTAACAAATCCCCTGCGCCACGTATTTCTAAATCTTTCATGGCAATATTAAATCCGCTCCCTAATTCAGTAAATTGCTCTAAAGCAGTAATACGTTTTCTTGCATCTGTTGTCATTGCAGAATACTCTGGAGTGATAAAATAACAGAAGGCTTTTTTATTGCTTCTACCAACACGTCCGCGCATTTGATGCAAATCGCTTAAACCAAAATTATTGGCATTATTTATAAAAATGGTATTTGCATTTGGCACATCCAACCCACTTTCTACAATAGTTGTACTTACCAACACATCGAACTCACCGTTCATAAAGGCGAGCATTAATTGCTCTAGTTTTCTTCCATCGAGTTGACCATGACCAATCCCAATTTTAGCATCTGGTACTAAACGCTGAATCATGCCTGCAACTTCCTTAATATTTTCAATTCTATTATGAATAAAAAAGATTTGCCCGCCACGTTGAATTTCGTAGCTGATTGAATCTCTAATGGTTTCTTCGCTAAAACGAATTACATGACTTTCTATTGGAAATCGATTGGGTGGAGCCGTTGTAATAACAGATAAATCTCTTGCAGCCATTAAACTAAACTGAAGTGTTCTTGGTATTGGAGTTGCAGTTAATGTTAATACATCGACATTATCTTTTATAGTCTTTAAGCGTTCCTTTACAGCAACACCAAATTTCTGCTCTTCATCAACAATCAGTAAGCCTAAATCTTTAAACTTTACATTTTTATTGGCAAGTTGATGCGTTCCAATAATGATGTCAACGCTTCCCTTTTCTAGACCTTCTAATACTTCTCTTTTTTCTTTAGCAGTTCTGAAACGATTCACATAATCTACAGTAACAGGGAAATCTTTTAAGCGCTCTTTAAATGTTCTTGAATGCTGATACGCTAATATTGTTGTTGGCACTAATACTGCAACCTGTTTTCCATTATCAACTGCTTTAAACGCAGCTCTTATGGCTACTTCTGTTTTACCGAAACCAACATCCCCACAGACCAAACGATCCATTGGACGTTCGCTCTCCATATCCGCTTTAATATCCGCTGTTGATGAAATTTGGTCTGGTGTATCTTCATAAACAAAAGAAGCTTCTAACTCCAGTTGCATATGACTATCTGGCGCATACTGAAACCCTTTTTTGAGCTTTCGTTTTGCATATAGTTTAATGAGGTTAAAAGCAATTTCCTTAACTCGAGACTTGGTCTTTTGTTTTAAATTTTTCCAGGCTTTACTTCCTAATTTATAGATGGTTGGCGGTTTTCCATCTTTTCCATTAAACTTGGTGATTTTATGCAGCGAGTGAATACTTAAATATAAAATATCACGCTCACCATAAACTAATTTTATAGCTTCTTGCTTTTTACCCTCAACATCTATTTTTTGAAGCCCTCCAAACTTACCAATACCATGATCTATATGCGTTACATAATCCCCAATTTCGAGATTAGTAAGCTCTTTTAAGGTGATAGCCTGCTTCTTTGCATAGCCATTCTTAAGATGAAATTTGTGATAGCGATCAAAGATTTGATGGTCTGTATAAACTGCAATATGATGTGCTTTATCAATAAACCCTTGATGTAATGAAAGTACAACCGTTTTGTAATGTACCTGAGCTTCAGCATCATCAAAAATATCGTGAAATCGTTTTGCCTGCTGTTCACTTACACAAGTAATGTAATTGGTAATTCCATTAGCGTGATTATTATTTAAATCTTCAATCAGTAAATTGAATTGCTTATTAAAAGCAGGTTGCGGTTTTGTTGCGTATTCAACGGTTTCAACGCTCATTACTGCCGAAGAACCAAATTCAACCAAATTATAATCTAAAAACTGACGTTTCAATAACTCAGAATCACAAAACAATTCATCTGGTGACGCATGTTGTATATCATCTGAAAGATTTTTAAATGCTTCTTGAGCTTTACCATAAAACTCATCAATCCTCGAAAAAATGAGTAGTGAGTTTTTAGCAAAAACAACCGTTTTGTTGGAAATGTATTTAAGGAAACTCTCACGTTGTTCGGTAATCATTTTATTTGCCACATTTGGTATAATGCTTACCTTTTTAATCCGTTCTGTTGAAAGTTGAGTTTCTACATCAAAAGTTCTAATACTATCTACTTCGTCACCAAAAAACTCAATTCTGTAGGGTTCATCATGTGAAAATGAAAAGACATCAATAATACCGCCTCTAACAGAAAATTCTCCAGGTTCTGTTACAAAATCGACACGCTTAAACTTGTATTCAAATAAAACCTCGTTAACAAAATCTATTGATAATTCGTTACCAACAGAAATTTTAAGTGTGTTCTTTTCAAGTTCCTTTTTAGTTACTACTTTTTCAAAAAGTGCATCAGGATAGGTAACAATTAAACAAGGTTTTCTTCGCGAATTTATACGGTTTAATACCTCAGCCCTTAAAAGTACATTCGCATTATTGGTTTCTTCAATTTGATAGGGTCTTCTGTAACTTCCTGGATAAAACAACACATCTTTATCGTTAATGAGTTGTTCTAAATCATTGAGATAATATGCCGCTTCTTCCTTATCATCAAAAACAACTAAAAATGGTTTTTCAGCAGTTTTAAAAGCTTCAGCAATTACAATTGAAAAAGATGAACCAACAAGACCTTTTAAATGGGTTTTTGTTTGAGGTTGGGCAACAGAATTTTGCAGATTTTGCAGTTGCAAAGTCTGTGCATAAGATTGGGAAATGAAGGTTTTACTCAAATGCCTTTATTTGAAGGTGCAAAAATACATGATTTTATTCATTTGAATATCCCAAAAAACCAAATGAATAAAATTTATGGACTCACTAAGTGCTTCTTGAAGTAAAGCTAAATTTTGCGCTTTTTTATAGAAATATTTAGCTTTTTTACTAAAAAAATATAAAATTTTTGAAGTCTTAAAATTGAAAAAATCTTATATTAGGTATATATTTGTACATATACAAAAAACAAAACAGATGTCAATTTCAGATTTATACGATAGTGGATTTAGAAAACGTAATGTCGACCATTTTGCGGCGATTGTTCGCGTTGCAATGAGTGATGATATTATAACAGATTCTGAAAAGAAATTTTTAGACCGCTTAGCAAGAAATCTAGACATATCAGAAGCCGATTATAAGACCATTTTAAAAGATTACAGCGCTCACCCAATTAATCCACCTGTATCTTACGACAGTCGTTTAGAACGTTTGTTTGATTTAACTAGAATGGTTTGGGCAGATGGAGTTAAAGAAGATGCTCAAGAAAAGTTGTTGCATAAATTTTGTGTTGGCTTAGGATTTCATGCTGTAAACGTTAAGTATGTTGCGGATAAAGCTTTGGAATTAGTAAAAAATAAAGCAGATCTCGAAGAGTTTCAATACGGTATAAAAAATATGAACCAATAAAAAAAGCGAACAGAAATGTTCGCTTTTTTTATGTCTTAAAACGGCGTGTTATTTTCCTGTTTTTATATCTTTCTTTTTTTCTTCTGTTACTTCTTTAATTAGATAAATATATGCTGGGAAGTGATCGCTAAAGCCACCTGTAAACCCACTGTAACCAAAACTTCTATATGGATAACCTTTATAGCGTCCACGTTTATTGGTTAAATAGGCTTTATTAAAAATACCTGCTTTATAAAATCTAAACGAAGAATAATCCTTTTCTAAAAATGGCTGAGTTACCAAAATCTGATCAAACAAACTCCAAGCATCTCTATAAGCATTAGAACCTAAACCTTTCTTGAAAAATTCTTCCATTGGGTTGTAAATCCCTTTTAATCCAACTTTTTTGGCTTTTCTTTCTGCTTGTAATATATCCTTTACACTTGCATTAGTTGGGTCATCGTTTAAATCACCCATGGTAATGATTTTAGCGTAAGGATCTATTGACTGTAAAGAATCAATGATGCGTTTATTTAGTTTAGCGGCTCCAACACGTTTAGATCTGCTTCTTGCTTCTCCGCCACTACGAGATGGCCAGTGATTTACAATTACATGTATTAAATCCCCATCTAACTTACCACTTACTAATAACTGATCTCTGGTATAAACGCGTTTTCTGGTTAAATCATCATATATAAGTAACTCGTGAGAACTTGTCGTTATTGGAGTAAAGAGTGCTTTTTGATATAGTAATGCAACATCAATTCCACGTTTATCTGGAGAATCGTAATGAACAATTCCGTAATCTTTATTCAATAATTGCGGATCATTAACCAAATCTACAAGGACCTGTCTGTTTTCAACTTCAGAAACTCCAATTACCGCAGGAGCATTCTTTGTGTCTTCAAATCCTATGTCTGCAACTACTCTAGCCATATTTCGAACCTTATTTTCGTATACTTCGGCTCTATTAGATGCACTCATTTCCATTATTGGACTCGCCTCATCATATTTCAACGGATCGTTAATTGTATCGAATAAATTTTCTAAATTGTAAAACGCTACAGTATGTATTTTAAATTTCTTCTTCTCTTGCGCATTTACATTAATAAAAGCAAACACAAATAGTATAATTACAAAGAGTTTTAGGTTTTTCATTTAGCGTATGTTATGTTAATAATATTTACAATACAAATCTTAAGCCAAAAGTATATATTTATTATAAATAATGTAAATTTGCAAGCCTTAAATAACTAATTATTTAATGTTCAAGGATTATTCACTTTAAAATTAGATATGAAAAAAAGTTTAATTATTTTATTGCTTGGAGTTTTTTCGTCTTTTACTATGGCAGCGCAAAGCACCATAATAAAAGGTAGCGTTAAAGATGCTGCATCATCTGATCCAATTCCAGATGTTACAATAACTATTGAAGAAACTCAACAAACCACTCTAACTAATGGACTAGGAGAGTTTATTTTTTCTAGTAATGTTCCATTAGGCGAGCAGGTTTTAAAAATCGCTAAGCTTGGTTATGTGACTAAGCGCTATCCTATTGTTGTAAATGAAGGTCAAACTGTTAACATTACAGATATGACTTTAGATTTAGACGCATCTGGATCTCAAGATTTATTTACAATTACACTTTCTGATGACGAACTTAATGATGATACAAGTGGCGCAGATAACATTTCTGGGTTACTGTCTTCTTCATTAGATGTTTTTCAAAGAACTGCAGCTTTTGAATTTAGTTCTTCATTCTTTAGAGTTAGAGGATTAGACTCTGACAACGGTTCTGTTTTAATTAATGGAATTGAAATGAACAAGCTATATAACGGAAGACCTCAATGGAGTAATTGGGGAGGTTTAAACGATATGATGCGCAACCAAGTATTAACATCTGGTCTTACACCTTCTGATTATAATTTTGGTGGTGTTTTAGGGACATCAAATATTATTGCTAGAGCTTCTGGTTACAGAAAAGGAGGACGTATTACATATTCATCTTCAAACCGAAGTTATACGAATAGAGTATTGGCAAGTTATGCTTCTGGCTTAGTTAAAGGAGGCTGGTCTTACGCGTTTATGTTAGGAAGACGATGGGGAAATGAAGGGTACCAAGATGCAACTTTATATGATTCTAATTCATTTTTTGCGTCGATTGAAAAGAAGATAAATGATAAGCATAGCATAAATTTGACTTCAATTTATACACCTAATAGAAGAGGTAAATCATCACCAAATACTCAAGAAGTTTATGATTTAAAAGGCATTAAGTACAATGAATATTGGGGAGAATTAGATGGTGAACAGCGTAACTCTCGTATTAAAGAGGTAGAAGAACCAATTATTATGTTAAACCATTTTTGGGATATTTCTAGCAAAACAAGCTTAAATACAAATATTGGATACCAATTTGGTAAACTGGGAAATAGTAGATTAGATTATGGTGGTGGTGGAAACCCAAGCCCATCATATTATCAAGACCTACCGAGTTATTTTTTAGCTGATGATGACGGACCCGATTATGCTGGTGCGTACCAAGCAGAACAGAATTTCTTAAACAATGGACAAATTGACTGGGAGCGAATCTTAGATGCAAATATTACTAATAATGCGAATGATATAAGTGCAGCTTATTCTTTATATGAAGACAGAGCCGATGATACTCAACTTACCGTTAATTCTATTATAAGTACAGAAATTAATGAAAATATTATTGTTAATGGAGCTGTAAACTATAAAAACTTTAAGTCTGAAAACTTTGGTGAAATTATTGACTTATTAGGGTCTAAAGTTGGTGTTTTAAATGTCGATTCTTTTGACAATTATCAATATGATGCTCAGAATCCAAATAGTGTTGTAGGTGAAGGCGATAAGTATAGATATAACTACAACTTATATGCTGATGTTATTTCAGCTTATGCCCAAGGGCAGTTTAAATACAATAAAGTTGATTTCTATGTTTCAGCTAACGTTACAAATACGACGTACCAAAGAGAAGGGCTGTGGGAACATAGTAGATTTGCTGGAGATTTATCTTATGGTAAAGGAAAAGAACTATCTTTTACAGGTATTGGAGCAAAAGCCGGAACAACATATAAAATATCTGGTAAGCATTTAATAGATGTTAATGCAGGTTATATAACAAGAGCACCTTCATTGCGTAATACATTCTCTAATTCTAGAGAAAACCATAGTGTTGTAAAAAATATTGAAGAAGAGAAAGTTAGTTCTTTAGATGCAAGTTATATTTTTAGGTCACCAATAGTTAAGGCTAAATTAACTGGTTTCTTTACAAAAATAGAAGATGCTAACGAGGTAAGCTTTTATTATGCTGATGGTTTAAGTGCTGCTGATGATATTGAAAACAATGATACATCTGCATTTGTTCAAGAAGTATTACAAGGTATAGATAAAAAACATTTTGGATTAGAATTTGGTATTGAAGCACAAGTAACACCAACTATTAAATTAAAAGGTGCTGCTTCTGTGGGTCAATATACTTATGACAATAACCCAGATTTATATTTAACATCTTCTAGTTTTCAAACTCCGAATGGTTCAATTTCATTTGGACAAGCTAATTTAAAAGATTATAAACTAGCTGGAGGTCCTCAGAGAGCTGCCTCTGTTGGGTTTGAATATAGAGATCCTGATTTTTGGTGGTTCGGAGCTACAGCGAACTTCTTTTCAAACGCTTATGCAGATGTTAACACATTAACAAGAACAGAAAATTTCTATTTAGATTCAGATGGCTTACCTTTTAATGATTATGACGAAGAATTGGCGACAGAATTATTAAAACAAGAGAAGTTTGATGATTACATGGTTGTAAATCTTGTCGGTGGAAAATCATGGAAGGTAGGAGATTATTATATTGGTTTATTTGCAAGTGTAGGTAACCTTTTAGACAAAGTATACAAGACTGGTGGTTTTGAACAAGGTAGAAATGCTAACTTTAGAGAACTACGAGATGATAATGCCAATGGTAAACCTAAATTTGGCTCAAAATATTGGTATGGACGTGGTGCCAATTATTTTGTTAACTTAAACGTACGATTTTAGAAAAAGAAAAATAAATAAATAACATTACAATTATGAAAACGATTAAATTTTTAAAATTAATAATGGTTCTTATAGCTTCATTTGCTATAACATCTTGTGTTCAAGATGATGATTACACAATTCCTAGTAGTTTAGGAGATGAAGAAAACAGTGGTCTTCAAGCTTTACTTAACAGTAATTCTACCGAAGTTTCTTTTGCACAGGTAAAAGCAATGTATCAAGAAGGTGAGTTTATTGATCCTGTAGATACAGAAATCTACGTTAAAGGATATGTGTCATCTTCTGACCAAACAGGAAATTTCTTTAAAGAATTTTATATTCAAGATAGTCCTACAAATCCAACAACAGGTCTAAAAGTAATATTAAACCAAGTTGATACTTACAATCAATTTAATTTTGGAAGAGAGGTTTATATTAACTTGAAAAATCTTTATATCGGAGAAGAGAGAGTTGGAAACGGAGTAACTACAATTGGTGGTGGTGCAGAAACAGACCAATATGGTACTACTGTGACAAGCTTAAATGATATTCAGGTTAGTAGAAATCTTCTTAGATCTGGCGATACAGTAGAAATGACACCTTCATTGGTTACTTTTTCTGAAATAACTAGTGCACACGTTGGAGTCCTTGTCAGCATTGAGAATGTTGAATTTGAGGATAATTTAGCTGGTGATAGTTATTTTGATCCAATTCAGCAATATGATACAAAAAGAACTTTACAAAGTTGCGGTGGATTTAGCTACTCGGAATTTAACTTAGAAACAAGTGGTTTCTCAAGTTTCAAAAACGAACTATTACCACTAGGAAATGGAACTATCACTGCTGTTGTTAGCAAAACTTTTGATGGAGCTAGTTTAGTATTAGCATTAAACTCTACTGATGATATTGATATGGAAGGTGCAAGATGTTCTTTATTAGATCCTGAAGATTTTGATACTATTTATTCTGAAGATTTTGAATCTGCAATTAATAATACAGATTTAGATTTTACTGATTGGTCTAACTTTGCAGAAGAAGGGTCTAGAGTTTGGAGAGAAAAAACATTTGGAGGTAATGGTTATACAGAATTTAGTTCTTACAACTCTGGCGACGATGATAATATCGCATGGTTAGTAACACCAGGTTTTGATATGGATGCTCAATCTAATGAATTCTTAAACTTTAAAGCAGCGCAGCATCATTTAGAGTCTGCTGATAACACTTTGGAAGTATTTGTTTCAACGGATTATAATGGATCTGATGTATTAGGTGCAACATGGACACAAGTCGGTGCTAACTTACCTTCACAAGCAAATGATTGGTATGATTTTATTGACTCTGGATTAATTGATATCTCATCTTATTCAGGGACATTATACGTTGCCTTTAAGTTTGTAGGTTCTGGTACAGATACTACCTTAGATGGCGCTTATCAAATTGATGACCTTTCTATTATAGCTTCTAACTAAGTTATTTATAATAAAATTTAAACCTGCTGATTACAGAATCAGCAGGTTTTCTTTTTTAAACTCAACTTACCCAGATGTTAGACACATTTTACATAGACGTATTTAATCACTATAAGAAAACTATTGGAAAGCGAAGCCTTACTGTTGCTTTACTATACATAAACCTCTTAGAGCTTTCAATTATACTCTCTTTACTTGCGTTCTTTATCGCTTTTGCGAGCCAGATGAAAATGGCTGTAATGTCTGATACTAAATTTTGGGTTTTATATGGTTTAATTGTCCTATTTGTTTTATTTAAAAATTGGATGCGTTACAATGGAAAGAAACGTAATATTCTAAATGCTAAATCTAAACCAAAACCAACTTCCATATATTTATTATGGCTTTTACCAATAGGTTGTTTTGCCATAGCATACATTCTATTAAAAGTATAATCGCAATTATAATTTCAGCAAAAAAAAACGCCATCCAATAGGATAGCGTTTAAATTTTTATTTTAAGTGCTGAATTTATTCAGCCTTTTTTTCTCCACTGCAACATGCATTTTTACAGTCTTTCTTACACGCTTTCTTTTCAGCTTCAGTTTTGTCTGCACAGCATTCTTTTTTACAAGCTGCCTTACAAGCTTTTTTCTCACCGTCGAAGTTTTCAACCTTCTTCATGTCTTTTACTTTGTATATCTCACCAACTTTAGCAACAGCTTCTTCTAAAGATTTTGGAGATACTTTGGCTTCATCATACTCTACCATAGCTAATCTCTTGTCAAAGTCAACTTTTGCAGACTTAACACCTTCCATTTTAGCCATTTTCTTTTCGATGGTCTTGGCACAACCCATTGCACAGGTCATTCCATCAATACCAAATTCTACTTTTGCGTAGGTGGCGTTTGGGTCTAATGTCTGCGCTACGTCTTTTTTAGTAACTTCTACATCTACAGTTTTGACTTCTGGTTGCGATTCATTTTTACAAGATGAAATAACTAATGCCAAAATTGAAACGATAAAAATATTTTTTAATGTCTTCATAGGTTTAAACTATTAAATTTGGGCTAAATTTAAGAAATATTGCCGTTTCTTACGAAAGAATTAACGAATTTTGTGATTCCTTTGTAACGATACACTATGAAAAACCCTAATATTAAGTGGATCTACCTTATTATTCTTTCTATTATTTGGGGCAGTTCATTTATTTTAATTAAGAAATCACTATTAGGTCTCACAGCATATCAACTGGGTGCATTAAGAACTATAATAACCGGATTTATTTTAGTTGCTGTTGGTTACAATACATTAAAACAGATACCAAAACCTAAATGGAAGTGGGTTATAATTTCTGGGTTCTTAGGGTCTTTTTTTCCTGCGTTCTTCTTTGCAATAGCTGAGACCGAAATTGATAGTGCTGTCGCCTCTATACTTAACTCCTTAGTGCCATTAAATACAATTCTCTTCGGTTTTGCAGTATTTAAAATTGCGTCTACCAGAAGACAAATATTAGGTGTAATTATTGGTTTTATTGGTACAGCTATTTTGATTTTAAAAGGCTCTGAGTTAAACCCTAATCAAAACTATTTATATGCCGGATTTGTAATCGCCTCAACATTAATGTACGCTGCCAATATTAATATAATAAAGCGCCATTTACAAGACGTAAAACCTTTAGCTATTGCTGCCGGAAATTTTGTTTATATAATAATACCTGCTTTACTTGTTTTAATCTTTGATGACTTTTTTACCAAAGAAACTTTTAATAACCCTTTGCTGTTAGAGTCGATAATATACGTAACAATATTGTCTGTATTTGGTACCGCTATTGCTAAAGTTATCTTTACCAAGTTAGTACAAATTTCTACTCCTGTTTTTGCTTCTTCCGTAACATATATAATGCCAATTATTGCTTTAATTTGGGGAGTGCTAGATGGTGAAGCTTTTAGTTTTATTCAGAGTATTGCAGCACTCCTCATTTTAGCAGGTGTGTATTTAGCCAATAAGCGTAGCGCATAAAAAAAACCGAAGCAGGCGCTTCGGTTTTAGTATATATAATAATTTAACTTTTTAGTTAAAATCTTCTGCAGTTACTCCCTCGTTAATTTTAGCATCTGTTGTTTCAAAAACAAAAGATTGAGGACCTGTTGTAACTTTCATTGTGTAAGGCATCATTACTCCATCTACTTCTTTGTAGTTAGAATAATCTGTTATTGTAGTAACAGATTGCCCTTGGGCTTCATTAGTTTCTTCAGTTCTCACCAAATAACCTGTTTTTGCATCATAGTATCTTATAGAAGATTTATCATCATTTGTTACAACAATCTTATAGGCATCTGTTCCATCGATAGTAGTCAAACTTTCTAGATTTAATGAAGTAGGCTCCATAAATAGTTCTTCAAACAAACCTTTTGTTGATTTTCTTGAAGAAAGGGTTGCATCATCCATAGGAACTTTACGTCCTTGTTGTTCCATATACCCACTTTCACCATCAAAATTTTGTTTCATTAAAGTTCCCATTCCTTCTGCAACTAATTCCATTGAGAATTTATTAGGAGACATTTGTTTAATTATTGCCTGAGGCTTAAATGGAGCACCTGGAATTGTAACTTCAGCATTAACTAATGTAGAATTAACTTTTCTTAAATTCTCTTCTCCACCTATAGCTTTTACATAATTTTTAACTACAGTTTCTGCAGTTAATCCTTCAGGTAAAGGTTTTGAGAATACCGGCTTATCTGTGGCATTTGCATAAGTATCAAAATACTTGATAGGAATTCCTGTTTTTTCAAGATTCTCTAGCACATCACTTCCTTTACCTACAACAACAATACGTGCATTTTCAGTCTTAAAATACTTATTAGCTACACGTGATACATCTTCTTGAGATACCGCATTTATTTTTTCTAAATACGTAGTATAAAAATCATCTGGTAAATCATTCAACTTAATGTTTAATGCATAATTTGCAATAGTTTGCGGACGCTCTAATGCCAATACAAAATCACCTACATATTTCGCTTTAGCATTAACTAACGCGCTTGCCTCTACTGGCTCTGTTTTAATACGGTTTATTTCTTTAAGCGTTTGTACAACTGCACTATCCGTAACAGCATTTCTTACAGAAGCACCAGCTGTAAAACGAGATGCATTCCATCTACTTGTCCCAACGTTAGAACGTGCTCCGTAAGTATAGCCATGCTCCTCACGTAAGTTCATATTTAGATAACTGTTAAAACCACCACCTAAAATTTTATTCGCTATTAACACAGAATGATAGTCTTCATCTTTCATCTTTAAGTCTACAGTATTCGTCAATGAAATATTAGACTGAACAGCGTTAGGCATATCTACAAAATTGATTTGTGTGTATTGCGCATTTGCTCTAGGCTCTGGTAATGTAACATCTATAACCGTGGTTTTTTTCCATTTACCAAAGTGATTTTTAAGCTGCTTTTTTACGTCTCTTATTTCAACATCACCAACAACTACTATATAGGCATTATTTGGGTTGAAATACTCTTCGTAAAAAGCCAATACATCACCGAACTCTACATTCTTCACTGTCTCTTCAGTAGTAAACTCACCTCTAGGATGATTTATTCCATAAGATAATGCTCCGCCAACTCTACCGGCAACAGCATCTACACTTTTTGCGTTTGACTTTAAACTTTCAATAAGCTTCTCTTTTTCCTTTTCAAACTCTTCTTTTGTAAATAATGGATTAATTGCTGCGTCAGCCATTAATTCAATAATTCTATCCGAGTATTTAGACAAAGAACTTGCAAAACCACCTTGTGCACCAAATCCTAAGTTTGCTCCTAAAAAGTCAATCTCTTCATTAAAGTCATCTTTAGATATGCTTGTTGTTCCGTTACCTAACATAGTCGCAAGAATACTAGATACTCCAGCTTTTTCACCTTCTGTAATAGGTTTGTTATCGATTCTTAAAGAATAAGACACTCTAGGCAGCTTATGATTCTCTACAACAAGCACCTTAATTCCATTCTTTAATTCAAATTCCCCAGGAACTTCTAAAGTAATTTTAGGAGATGGTCCTGGTTCTGGCTGTTTAGATCTGTCTATTTGAGCATTAGCCCCAAAAGACATTAAAAACAATACTATATATATTGATATTTTTGATTTCATAATTTTTTTTATTTTTCCTTTTTATCTTCTGGTAAATACTCTAATAATAACCTTTGGTTAGGATTTAAATATTTTTTGGCAACATTTTGAATTTCTTCTCTAGTTATTGATCTGTAAATATCTATTTCGTTGTTAATCAAATTAACATCACCATATAACATATAATAACGTGCTAATGAATTTGCAATTCCTGAAACACTTGAGTTAGAGTTAACAAAATCATTTTCAAATTGATTCTGTAGTTTTTGATAATCTTTATCAGAAATTAATTCTGTTTGAATCTTAACAATTTCTTCATCAATTTCTTTTACTAAGTCCTCTAACTTTACATCACCAAGAGGTAAACCAAATAAAATGTATGTACCATAGTCTTCTTGGCTAAAATCTAACGCACCAACTTGTAATGCCATTTTCTTTTCATCAACAATTTTCTTGTATAATTTAGAGGATTTTCCACCACTTAAATATTTTGAAATCATACCTAATACATAAGCATCTCTATCTTTAAAAGAAGGAGTTCTATATGCCGCCATAATTGCCGGAATTTGAATGTTGGGATCATATGCGGTAGCACTGATTGGCTCAGTTATTGGATCTTCTTTTGGGAAATCTCTAACAATATCCTCACCTCTTGGAATAGGGCCAAAATAATCTTGTATCATTCGCTTAACATCTTTCTTATCTATGTCACCAGCAACAACTAATACTGCATTATTTGGTACATAGAATTTTTTATTAAATGCTTGAAACTCTTCAAGAGTAGCAGCATCTAAGTGTTCCATTTTACCAATTGTTGTCCCTTTATAAGGGTGTTTTTTAAACATATTTAATTTTATGTTTTCTAAAAAACGACCATATGGGCTATTATCTACACGTAAACGCTTTTCCTCTTTTACAACTTCGTTTTGTGTATCTACACCTATTTGATTAATAATTGGATGTAATAAACGTTCTGACTCCATCCATAGCCCCAATTCTACGCTATTAGATGGAAATACTTCGTAATAGTACGTTCTGTCATCCGTTGTATTTGCATTGTTACTTCCTCCATTAGAGCTTACAATTGTAAACCATTCTCCACGTTCAATATTTTCGGTACCTTCAAATAGTAAGTGCTCAAAAAAGTGAGCAAAACCTGTACGTTCCGGATCTTCATCCTTAGCTCCAACATGATACATTACAGATGTTGTTACAACTGGTGCCGAATTATCTTGATGCAAAATAACATGCATACCATTGTCTAAATCATACTCCTCAAATTCTACTTTTTGTGCATTGGCATGAAATCCAACGAACATCAAAAGCGATAGAGTAAAAAAGCTTTTTTTCATTATTACTAGTGTTTTAAATTTAATTTGTTTATTCATTTGTCTAAGCCAAATGCAAAATGTTACATGAAGCCTGACAAAAATAAGGAATGATTAGTCTTATTAACATAATAAAATGTGAAAACTCAATAAAAAAGGAAGTACAATTTATCAAAGATTGATAAACTCTTAATTAATTAAAGTGAAAACAGTCTGAAAACCCTTAAAACGTTTGTGTATTACGATTTTAGGAGTATATTTGCATCCGCTTTCTGAGAAGAAAGGGATTTATTTAACAAACAAATTAATAAAAACGTTACGCTATGTACGCAATTGTAGAGATAGCAGGGCATCAATTTAAAGTTGAAAAAGACCAAAAAGTTTTTGTTAACCGTTTATCTACTGAAGAAGGTAAGAAAGTTTCTTTCGACAACGTTCTTTTAATAGGAGATGGTAGCAATGTTACTTTAGGCGCCCCAGCTATAGACGGAGCACAAGTAAGTGCAAAAGTCTTGAAGCACCTTAAAGGTGACAAAGTAATTGTTTTCAAAAAGAAAAGACGTAAAGGTTACCGTGTTAAGAATGGACACAGACAATCTTTAACTGAAATCGTAATTGAAGGTATTACTGCTTCTGGAGCTAAAAAAGCCGCTCCAAAAAAAGAAACTAAAAAAACTGAACCTAAAGCAGAAGTGAAAGCTGCTGCTCCTAAAAAGGAAGCTAAACCGGCTCAAGATTTAAGCAAATTAACAGTTGCTGAATTGAAAGAGATGGCAAAAGCAAAAGGTATTGGAGGACTTTCTGTTATGAAGAAAGCTGATTTAATCGCTGCTTTAAGTTAATTTAATAATCTAAAACCGAAATAAAATGGCTCATAAAAAAGGAGTTGGTAGTTCGAAGAATGGTAGAGAATCAGAATCGAAACGTTTAGGCGTTAAGATTTTTGGTGGACAAGCTGCTATTGCTGGTAACATTATCATAAGACAACGTGGTAACACGCATCACGCAGGTGAAAACGTATACCAAGGAAAAGACCATACTTTACATGCTAAAGTTGATGGTTTAGTAAAATTTACTAAGAAAAGAGACAACAAGTCTTACGTTTCTATTGAGCCTTTTGAGGCTTAGGAAATAGTGTTCTTATACAATTTAAACCCTTTCTTTAAATAGAGAGGGTTTTTTTATTTTCTATCCACAACACTTACTTATACTATTTCCATCTTTTTTAAAAGGAAACTTGCATTCATATTCTGGCAAACTCCTTGTTTCAACTTGTAGTCAAAGTAAAGCTCATCATTAATGATTTCCGCATCAAAGAAATAGTTCTTTACTGCTTCTAATTCACTTTCAATTTCTGTAAGACTCAAATCGTGTGTGGCGATGATACCTGTAGCATTAAGTTTTACAAGTTTTTCAACAAACTTTCGCGAACCTATTGCTTTATCTGTACTGTTTGTTCCTTTTAGGATTTCGTCTAAAATGATAAAATAAGACCCGTCTTTTTCAACTGTATCTACGACAAATTTTAATCGTGTTAATTCACTAAAGAAATAAGAACTATCATCTGTTAGCGAATCTGTTGTACGCATGCTCGTAATTAATTTAATTGGCTTGTATTTACTTTGCTTTGCACAAATAGGTAATCCAACATTAGACATTACAATATGCAGTGCAACTGTTCTTAAAAAGGTGCTTTTACCTGCCATATTAGCTCCGGTAACAATAAAGAATTGCTCTTCTCGTAATTCTAAATCGCTATCTATACGCTTTTCTGAATCTAATAATGGATGTCCTAATGCTTTTGCTGAAATTGTTGTAGATACCTCTGTAATCTCTGGATAAGTAAACTCTTGGTGATTGAAAGCATAATTTCCAAAGCTATTGTAAGCGTCAAAAAAAGTAACGACATCGAACCAATCCTTTACCTTATCCGCATATGCAATAATCCACTGTTCTACATGATACGTTTGTCTTATATCCCAAAGTAAAAGTCCATTTCCGAAAATGGCAGAAATTAGATTATTTCTATTGTCTAATGCGTCTAAAGCTTTAGAAAATTTAGTGAATATCTGTGATGCTTTTAGCCCTTCTGATTGTATTTTTTTTTGCTGTTCTCTTAATAAAGGTGCTTCAAATTTTTGATTTTCTATTAGTGCTAACAGTAAAGCGTATTGTCTAAAGGTGTCTTTTGCCCTTTCCGTATTTTGAGCGACAACATTAATTCGTTTTAAATAAGATGCGGTTATCCCTAACCCTAATAACAACCAGTAAACAATAAATGAAATGGCTATAATTTCAGTAATACCTAATACTAAAATAGCAATTGAGGCTAAACTAAAACCAATGGTAAACCAATATTGAACAGCACCTAAAAATGGTTTATACTCTTTTAACCATGAGATAATAGATTGAGCCGAATGTTCAACATCTGCACCTTGTGCAACACCAGAATAGTTTTGTCTCCATTTTGGCAGTGTCGCCAGTTCTTGAATGGCTTTTTGTCTGTTTTCAATATTTGCGATATTGTTTGACAGTAAAAGCTCGGTAAGTTTTTCGGTACCTTCTTTAATTGTAGTTCGGTTTACAAATTGAAAAAAGGAGCCTTTTCCAAATAAATCAATATCCAAACTGTAATAGTGTTTTGGATTTTGAAACTGAGAACCATCTTTTCTATCATGAAAATCACCAGATGCAATTTTTAGCTCATCTTTATTTATTTTAACAAGTCGTTTGTGAAGTGCTCGCTTAGATTTTATATCGGTATATCGCGATAACAAAAACAAAAAAATAACAACACCAATAACTCCTATTATTGTTGCAATTTGCCATTGTTTAAAACTGAGGTATATACCAAATATGGTTAATGCAAATACTGAAAGCCTAAGCATACTAAACAAACTCATTTGCTTAAAAATACGTTTAGATTCTATCTGATTTAACTCTAATTGTTCTTTATAAAAAGAATCTGGTTGTTGCATAATTCTTAATTAATATCGAAATATAAATAAACTAAAAATCCCAAGTATAAAAATAACTTGGGATTTTGATATTTGAGGTTTCTACCTCAGCAGAAATTTATTAACCTTTTAAGTTCGCTGATAAAAACTCACGATTCATACGTGCTATATTATCTAACGAAATTCCTTTAGGACACTCAATTTCACAAGCTCCTGTATTGGTACAGTTCCCAAAACCTTCTAAATCCATCTGAGCAACCATATTTTTAACACGATCTACTGCTTCAACTTGTCCTTGAGGTAACAAAGCATACTGCGATACTTTTGCCCCTACAAATAACATTGCAGAAGAGTTTTTACAGGTGGCTACACAAGCACCACAACCAATACACGCTGCTGCATCCATAGCTTCATCTGCAGCATGTTTAGAAATTGGCAACGCATTTGCATCTTGCGTATTACCAGATGTATTTACAGAGATATAACCACCAGCATGCTGAATACGTTCAAAGGCCATTCTATCAACAACTAAATCCTTAATTACAGGAAAAGCTGCGGCTCTCCATGGCTCAATTGTAATAGTATCACCATCGTTAAACATTCTCATATGCAATTGGCATGTTGTAATACCTCTATCTGGTCCATGTGCTTCTCCATTAATGTACAAAGAACACATACCACATATACCTTCACGACAATCATGGTCAAACGCTACAGGTTCTTCACCAGCGTTAACCAATTGTTCGTTCAAAACATCCATCATTTCTAAGAAAGACATATGTTCTGATATATCAGTGACTTTATAATCGACCATTTGACCCTTTGAATCTGAGTCTTTTTGTCTCCAAATTTTAAGTGTTAGATTCATCATCATATCTTTTCTTATTTGTATGAACGTTGTTTTAATTCTATGTCTTTAAATTCTAATTCCTCTTTATGCAGAACAGCATCAGCAGGTTCTCCTTTATATTCCCATGCAGATACAAAAGCAAAATCTTTATCGTTACGTTTTGCTTCTCCTTTTTGCTCGCCATCTAGTTCTACAGATTCTTCACGGAAATGTCCACCACAAGATTCATTTCTTTCTAAAGCATCTTTAGCAAATAATTCACCCAATTCTAAGAAATCTGCTACACGACCTGCTTTTTCTAATTCTACATTCATTGCGTCTGCACTACCAGGAACTTTTACTTCTTTCCAGAACTCCTCACGAATTGCTTTAATTTCAGACATAGCTGCTTTTAAATCTTTTTCGTTACGAGACATTCCTACTTTATCCCACATCACTTTTCCTAAACGCTTGTGGAAATGGTCTACAGATTTTGTTCCATTATTGTTGACGAAGAAATCAATCCTTTCTTTCACTTCTTTTTCAACCTCATCAAACTCTTTTGTATCTGTTGGAATTTCCCCTGTTCTAATATCATCCGATAAATAATCGCCAATTGTATACGGTAATACAAAATAGCCATCAGCTAAACCTTGCATTAAAGCAGAAGCTCCCAGTCTGTTTGCACCATGATCAGAGAAATTAGCTTCTCCTATACAATACAGTCCTGGAACGGTTGTCATTAAGTTATAGTCAACCCAAACACCACCCATTGTGTAGTGCGTTGCTGGATAAATCATCATTGGAGTTTCATACGGGTTTTCAGCGATGATTTTTTCATACATCTGAAATAAGTTTCCATATTTTTCTTCAATAATTCCTTGTCCTAATTTTATGATTTCTTCTTTCGAAGCATTGTTAATTCCTTTAATTTTTGCTTGCTCACTTCCGTAACGTACAAAAGCAGAAGCAAAATCTAAATACACAGCTTCACCTGTTGCATTTACACCATATCCTGCATCACAACGTTCTTTAGCTGCTCTCGATGCCACATCACGTGGTACTAAATTACCAAAGGCTGGATAACGACGCTCTAAATAATAATCTCTATCTTCTTCAGCAAGTTCAGTAGGTTTTAATCTGCCTTCCTGAATTGCTTTCGCATCTTCTAATTTTGCTGGAACCCAAATTCTACCATCATTACGTAATGACTCAGACATTAACGTTAATTTAGATTGGTAATCCCCAGAACGTGGAATACATGTTGGGTGAATTTGTGTAAAACAAGGATTTGCGAAATACGCTCCTTTTTTATGTATTTTCCATGCTGCGGTTGCATTAGAACCCATTGCGTTTGTTGAAAGGAAATACACATTTCCGTAACCACCAGATGCAATAACTACAGCATGAGCAGAATGTCTTTCAATCTCACCAGTAATTAAATCTCTAGCAATAATTCCTCTTGCTTTACCATCCACTTTTACAACGTCTAACATTTCATGACGATTGAACATCTCAATCTTACCACGAGCAATTTGACGGTTCATTGCAGAATAAGCACCTAATAATAATTGCTGTCCTGTTTGTCCTTTAGCGTAAAATGTTCTGGATACTAATACACCACCAAATGAACGGTTGTCTAACAATCCACCATAATCACGAGCAAAAGGAACACCTTGTGCCACACATTGGTCAATTATATTTCCAGATACTTCGGCTAAACGATAGACATTCGCTTCTCGCGAACGATAATCACCACCTTTTACGGTATCATAAAAAAGACGATAATTAGAATCGCCATCTCCCATGTAATTTTTTGCTGCATTTATTCCGCCTTGAGCAGCAATAGAGTGCGCTCTACGAGGTGAATCTTGGTATGCAAATGCTTTTACATTATATCCTAATTCTGCTAAGGTTGCCGCAGCAGAACCTCCAGCTAATCCTGTACCTACAACAATAATATCGATGTGACGTTTGTTTGCAGGATTAACAAGATCTATTTTATCTTTATATGTTGTCCATTTATCTTTAATTGGACCTTTTGGTACTTTTGAATCTAAAGCCATACTGTAATAAGATTAATGGTTAAAATGGTGAAATAATGCAATAATTATAAATCCTAAAGGGATTATAATTGAATAAACTAATCCAAAGTTTTTATAAAACTTTTTTCTAATTGCAGAAACTCCCATAGATTGAAGAGAAGAAGTAAATCCATGCATTAAGTGTAATGCTAAGAAAATAAAAGCAACGGTATAAGCCGCAACTCTCCAGATTGGTACAAATTTATGCTGTAGCTCACCAAAATATCTTGTCGGATCTTCAGGCAATACTTCAATATACTTATGGTTAATTTCTGGAAGCCAAAAATCAATGAAGTGCAATATTAAAAATGCCAAAATAGCAAGTCCACTGTAAATCATGTTTCTACTCATCCATGTTGAGTTAGCCGCTCCGTTATTTTTCTTATAACTAATCCCAACAGCTTTTCTGTTTTTTATTTCTAAAACAAAACCCATTACGAAGTGAAAAATCACACCAAAAATTAATACCGGTTGTAACGCAAACTGTACTAACGGATTTGTTCCCATAAAATGAGATAAATCGTTAAATAATTCTGCACTAAAAAGTGATGTAATGTTAACCGCTAAATGAATAATTAAGAAAAAAATAAGGAATAAAGCTGAAAGTGCCATGGCTACCTTTCTTCCTATTGAAGAATTTAGAATTCCGCTCATTGTAAATCTATTCTTTTTTGTTATAGCTACAAAAATACGGAGCTAACAACGCAATAACAACTGACAAATGTCATAATTAACTATTTAGAATGATTTTAATCTAAAAGTTAAACTTAGGTTAACGTTAGCACTAGAGAGCGACCCAAATTAATAACTAAAACCAACACTTACAAAATAATTATAACCCGATTGTAACTGCTGACGCTGTTGTAATAACGCTTCTAAAGTTACATCTCCTGCAGCGAGATTTATTTGACCTCTTGTAATTCTATAATTACTACCAGCATTAACATTACATCCTTTAAAAAACAGGAACATTTGCAATTCAGTAAAATCCAAAAGAGCTCTCAATGCCAACTTATGTCAAAGACATGCAAACAAAGTGTCAATTATTTAATTTCCAACTTCGTTTTTGCATCATCAATCTGTACAGAATATTTAGCTTTTGGCAAATAATATTTTCCATTATTAGCTTCATTAATATCTATACTTGTATTCTCTTTCATCAGCGCTTTACGTCCTTTTTTAGTTATTTCTAAATTATAATCTACATAGTTAAAACCTTTATCCACACTTACAGTCATACGGTTTAATTCCGCTCCTTTTTCTGAAAGAATTTTAATGGTTTTCTGCCCAGAAACATTACTATAAAACTGAATCGTTTTTTCTGGTTCATATGCATCTAACCATTTACTCCATGCACTTCCCCAACGACTAGAATAACGCACAGGACTCATATCGAAAATTGAAATTGGATTGGATTTTAATGCCGTATTCATCTTTTGTAACGGAGATACATTAGCACTATAAATGCTTCGGCCGTGTGTACCTAATAAGAGATCATTAGTTTCAGGATGAATTACAATATCGTGTACCGCAACATTTGGTACTCCGTTTGAAAACAGTTCCCAAGTATCGCCTCTATTAAACGATACATAAGCACCATTGTCTGTTCCTAAATAGAGCATATTATCTGAAGTCGTATCTTCTTTTATCACATTAACCGGAGACGCCGGAATATTGCTACTAATAGCTTTCCAGGTTTGTCCATAGTCATCACTCATATATACATAGACTTTAAAATCATCCCAACGGTAACCATTCAATGTCACAAATACACGTTCTTTTTTATGCTGCGATGCAATAACACGACTCACCCATAAATCTTTTGGTAGATTCCCAGTGATATTATCCCAACTGCCTCCTGCGTTTTTTGTAACACTAATTACGCCATCGTCACTACCAGCATAAATTAATCCGAATTGAAATGGACTTTCACTAATTGCAGTTATAGTACCATAGGCCACATTTCCTTTTTTTCCACCTTTGGTTAAATCATCACTAATAGCTTCCCAATCATTTCCCTGATTCATAGAACGCATTAATTTATTACCTCCGAAATACAAAATATCTTGATTATGTGGCGATAATAAAATTGGTGTTTGCCAATTAAAGCGATACGGATTTTCACCTAGCGTATGGCTTGGTTGAATATTAGTTCGATCACCTGTTTCTAAGTTCAATCTAAAATAGATACCAAACTGAAACCCTGTATATACAATATCAGAATTTCTATTATCAATCTGAATTTGCATACCATCACCTCCCATTATTGCTTCCCAGGGATATTGTCCTTGCTGATGCCAACTTTTATTTTCGCGAGCATTATGAGCACCTTTCCAAACACCATTATCCTGTAAACCACCATAAACATTATATGGTTTCTCATTATCAACGTTTATCGCATAGAATTGTCCAACGGAAGGCGAATTGTTTTTAATCCAGTTTTCGCCATCATCGTATGTAATATTTACTCCACCATCATTTCCATCTATTAAATGATTTGGATTTTTAGGATTAATCCATAATGCATGATGATCTGCATGCACATTTTCTGCACTAATTGACGTCCAGGATTTACCACCATCTTTAGACTTTACAATGGGCACACCATAGATGTAAATATGATCTTCGTTTGCTGGAGATACATGGATATGCCCAAAATAATAGCCATAACTAAAATAGATGCCATCTAAATAATCATCGTGCGTTTTCTTCCAAGTTTTTCCTCCATCTGTACTTTTATAAACTTCAGTGCCAACAACAGGAGTATCGAACAACATTGAATTGGCGTCTTCTAAATACTTAGCTAAATCAATAGGCGCTACACTACCAGCATTAACCATTTTCTTCACACTTTCGGCTCTGTACTTTTCCTGAAAACCATTGGTCTTTAAATACCTATTCAATTTTTTATTATCTAAAGCTAAAAAGTCTTTTTTAGACATGGTTTTAAAATCGGCTTTTGTTAAACTTTTTTTGGTTGCTGAGCGTGTCGAAGCATCATCTGGTCGTCTAAACTGACTGTCATGCACTGCATACACTACAGTATCATTAAATACAGCAACACCAATTCTACCCACACCTTCACCAGATGGTAAACCACTTCCTTGAGTAGATACCTTTGTCCATGTGTCACCTGCATCAATACTTTTGTAGATTCCTGAATTTGTACCACTACCTGAAAAATTCCATGCTTTACGATCTTTAGTCCAAGACGTTGCGTACATAACATCATAATTTTCCGGACTCGATTGTAAATCAATTATCCCACTCATATTGTCTACAAAAAGCGTTTGCGTCCATGTCTTTCCACCATCTGTTGTTTTATAGATACCACGTTCATCATTAGCAGAGTACAAATGACCTGTTACACCAACCACAACCACATCAGCATTATCCGGATGAATTAAAATTGGCGCAAAATGATGTGCATCCATTAGCCCAACATTATCCCAAGATTTTCCATTATCTGTAGACTTTAAAATTCCGATACCTGCATAGGAGGAACGCGAGGCATTATTTTCACCTGTACCTACATAAATAGTCCGTGTTGGCCAATGTACAGCAATATCACCAACATTCTGAGTATCAGAGCTATCTAAAATTGGATTAAACGTAGTTCCGTTATTAGTTGTATGCCAAACTCCACCTGACGCATAGCCAACATAAAACTCTGAAGGCATATCTGGATTTACATCTAAATCTACAACACGACCACTCATAATGGTTGGTCCAATATTTTTAAAACGCACATTTTTTACCAGTGACGACTCCCTCATCGCATTTTTATGTGCAAGTGCTTGTTTTACAGTTTCTGCAGATGTTGCGGGTTGTTGTGCAAAAGCAAAAAACAAACTTAATGTAAGTACAAACGAAAGGAATTTAGATTTTAACATGTGGGATGGTTTTATTTACGAATTATAGCTTCTGTCATATCGAGGACATTACAACGGACAGCTGCGCACTATTTGATGATGAAATTAATGAATAAAGACAGAATCATCAAACTCTAATACCAAAGTTTAACACTACAGTGCTATTAAGAATTTAATATTTTTTTAGCTTTTAATATGTATATTTCATTATTTTTTAACATTTTATTAGGTATATTCATTATATTAAGCCTTAATAACTAACAAAATTATATTAAAATGGAAGCGTATTTACCTTTAATTATTCAATTAATTAGTGGAGCTGTCGGTGGAAATCTTGCTGGCAAGCTTATGAAAGGATCATCTTTAGGAACCTTATGGAATTCCATAGTAGGTATTCTAGGAGGAGGTCTAGGCGGTCAAGTTCTTGGCATGATAGGCCTTGGTGGCGCGGAAGCTGCTGCAGCCTCAACATCAATGGATCTTAACAGTATCTTAGGCAGTGTTGCCGGAGGTGGTGTTGGTGGCGGTATCCTTATGGCTGTTATCGGAATGGTAAAAAAAGCCATGGCGAAATAACTTTTACCTAACAATAAAAAAAGAAGGCAATCTTATTACAGATTGCCTTTTTTTATGGCCATCAAAATAGTATTTTTGAGTACGCAATTTAAAAATATATTTGGTGTTTGCTTAAGCGCAGTTGAAAGCTCCCTAATTATTACTTTCAAGACACTTCGACTGCACGCAGTATGACATTTATAAAACAATCTTGATCATGAAATACGATTTAATTGACCGCAACCTCTTTGTAAAAAACCGAAAAAACTTTACAGCTCAAATGAAGCCGAGCAGTTTAGCGGTATTTAATTCTAACGATATTTATCCAATCAGTGCAGATAGTACTATGCCTTTTGCACAACATAGAGATATCTTTTATTTAAGTGGTGTGGATCAGGAAGAAAGTATTTTAGTATTATTTCCAGATTGCCCAAAAGAAAAGCATCGTGAGATTTTATTCTTAAAGGAGACGAACGATCATATTGCTGTTTGGGAAGGTGAAAAACTCACCAAAGAAGCCGCTTTAAAAACAAGTGGTATCAAAACCGTGTATTGGTTGCAGGACATGGAGAAAATCATGTTTGAAATCATGACGCAATGCGATACCGTTTATATTAACACCAACGAACACTATAGAGCTAATGTAGAAACAGAAACACGCGAAGCCCGTTTTACAAAATGGCTTAAGAAAAAATATCCTGCGCATAGTGTGGCAAAGAGCAACCCTATTCTACAGCGTCTGCGTTCTGTAAAGGACCAGATAGAATTAGACATATTACAAACCGCATGTAATATCACAGAAAAAGGGTTTAGACGTGTACTAAACTTTGTAAAACCAGATGTTTGGGAATACAATATTGAAGCTGAATTTATGCATGAGTTCCTCAACAACCGTTCTAAAGGATTTGCTTATACTCCAATTATTGGCTCAGGAAACAATGCCAACGTATTACATTATATAGAGAACAACCAACAATGTAAAGCTGGTGATTTAATATTAATTGATGCTGGTGCTGAGTATGCCAATTACGCAAGTGATATGACGCGTACCATTCCCGTTTCCGGACGTTACAACGACAGACAAAAAGCAGTATATAATGCAGTTAACCGCGTTAAGGATGCAGCGACTAAGATGCTAGTTCCCGGAACACTTTGGGAACAGTACCACATCGAAGTTGGTAAGCTTATGACCTCAGAACTTTTAGGACTAGGTCTTATTGACAAAGCCGATGTGCAAAACGAAAATCCAGATTGGCCAGCCTATAAAAAATACTTTATGCATGGTACCTCTCACCATATGGGATTAGATACCCACGATTACGGTATTTTAACCGAACCTATGCAAGCCAATATGGTCTTTACTGTAGAACCTGGTATTTATATCCCAGACGAAGGGTTTGGTATCCGTTTAGAAGATGATGTCGTAATACAAGAGAAAGGGGAGCCGTTTAATTTGATGCGTAATATCCCAATTGAAATTGAGGAGATTGAGGATATTATGAATGATTAAGA
>ERZ1048872.221-NODE-221-length-69941-cov-39.353705_pt1 | contig 69941 bp, 54 predicted proteins | sample MGYA00383100_ERZ1048872 | MGnify/ENA primary metagenome ERZ1048872 (study PRJEB29581, sample SAMEA5548370) | metagenome | biome: marine; feature: coastal; material: water | depth 50 m | study: Short-term variability in the microbial, nano- and picoplankton...
AGAAAAGCGTAAAATATTTCGACAAAAATCATAGATTTAACTAGCTAACAACTTCTTAATGTCGTTCAGGCTAGCTCGATTTGACTTTGGCGCACAGCACAGCGGTGAGCGTTTTTCTATAAGCGGAGGTGTAGGCCTTGACAAAACTAAAGCTAAGGCGTTCGTCTGTTGAAGGTGAACTGAAGCAAGGCAGAGGCGATTAGGGATTCCGGCATCTTCAAAAATGCCGGTTGTCAGACGCTACGACACGGCTTTGCAACTAGCTCACTGGATAACGGCACTCACCAAAGAGGCATCCAGAGCCCGGCGGATATTTAGCTGGCGGCATTAACTAATTGGGCGAACTTATCTCTCAACTACCCCAACGATCAAGCACGCCACTCAGTTTGCTAATAAAATCGAGCGGTTGATCCAAAAAGAGATGATGTTGCGCGTCTTTCATCTCAATCACTTCAAGCTCAGGCTTGAGTGATTTCATGTGTTCTGCACTTTGGGCAGAAAAAGACTCGCTTAGCTCACCGTAAATCAGGGCAACATTGATACTGAGCCCTACGAGGTCTTCTTTTAAACCCTCGATGGGTTTAACACGCATATTCAGTTCTTCGTCAAACTTCCACACCCAACCTTCATCGTCGTATTCGACAGAGTTCCGGGCGATGTGGCTAACAATATACTGATTTTCACACTGCTGGGGAGGCTGCAATCTAAATCGGGACATCGCCACTTCCTGGGTAGGATAAACCTTTGGGCGGGCAAGCCGTGGGACTTGCTTGTCCTTGTCTCGCGCTTCCTCTTCTTCTGGTGAACGAACACCAGTGTCGACAAGCACCAACCCAGAGAACCTCTCTGGCGCTACGTTGCAGGCACGAAGCGCCATTAAGCCGCCAAAGCTGTGCGCGACTACGACAGTGTTTTTAGGCAATTTTGTTTCGTCAGCAACGGTGAGAATTTCTTTCGCCCAGGTTTCTCGTTGGTACTCATCCCGGTGATCGCTGTCACCCATACCAGAGAGGTCAACCGCCGCAACCTGGTATTTGTCTAGAAATGCAGGGGCAATAAAATCCCACCAATGGGCATGCGCGTTGTGACCGTGAACAAAGAGAATGCCGGGTTTCGTATTCGGCTCATCTGCGTCGGCATCGTTACCCCAGGTGAGGTAATTAATGTCGCTGTCTTCAACTTCGACTGTACCAGAGGCAGGTTTTTGATCTATCGCCTGCCAAAACCACTCGGGTGCATCACTCATTGTGTTCTTCCGGTTAACGCAGGGTGCTTAGGCGACCTTGCTGTATTTTTTGAGATGGTGATCAGTGTTACCGAACAGCGCATCAATCGTGGTCAGTCGTTTGAAGTAGTGACCGACATTGAGTTCATCGGTCATACCCATACCACCGTGCAGCTGCACCGCGCCTTGGCCAACCAATGTGCCGCCTTTGCCAACCTGCACTTTCAATGCAGATACCGCTTTTCTCGCCAACACGTCGTATTCGCTATCGAGACGGAGCGCCGCCATGTATACCAATGATTTGGTTTGTTCGTGTTCCATGAACATATCAACCATCTTGTGCTGAAGCACCTGAAACTTACCGATCGGTTGACCAAACTGCTCACGAGTTTTGCAGTATTCAACGGTCGTTTTGTACAGCACTTCCATTGCGCCTACCGCTTCTGCACCAACAGCAAGAATGGCTTGGTCGATCACTTTCTCAAGCACCGACAAACCACCGTCAACTTCGCCAAGTACATCAGCCTCGTTAACGACAACCTGTTCAAATGTAATCTCAGAAGCACGCAGACCGTCTACGGTTGGGTAGTCTCGTCGGCTCACGCCGGATGCGTTCGCATCCACCAGAAATAGTGTGAGGCCGGTGTCATCTTTTTGCTCGCCGGAGGTGCGAGCTACCACAACCAACACATCTGCTGAGGGTCCGCCTAACACAACGCCTTTAAAGCCGTTAATTTCATAACCCGCATCTGTTTTCGTTGCCGTTGTCGTGCAGTCGTTCAGACTAAACCGCGCCTGTGGCTCAACAAAGGCCAGTGCACCTAATTTACTGCCGGCAATGATCTCACCGAGCAGCCCCTCTTTGTGGGCTGAAGTGCCGGCTTCTTCCAACGCCTTGCCAGCCAGTAATATCGTCGAGAGGTAAGGCTCTACGACCAGTCCTTTGCCAAATTCTTCCATGAGAATCATGGTTTCAATGGGACCACCACCGATACCACCAACCTCTTCCGAGAACGGCAAGGCCAACCAACCTAATTCCGCAAAATTTTGCCAGACTTCCCTGCTAAACCCTTCACCCTCTTTTACCGTTTTCTGACGCTGATCGAATGAATAGTCGTTTTGAACAAATCGTTGCACGCTGTCTTGCAGCATTGTTTGTTCTTCTGAGAGAGAAAAATCCATACCTTTACCTCAATAGATGTCGGTTCAACTGTCTTTGAAAGACATAATGTTTAATATCGGGGCTAAAGCCCATAGAAGCTGGGGATGATATGGGTTAGATGCGTTATTTTCAACATCGATTAGCCTTTACCGTGGCGCCCTCAAATCACATCGCAACCTCAATTTTGCTCAGGCGATAGCACCTGACGCGAGAAACCGGCGACAAACCTAAGAAGTTGCCGTTTGTCGCCCCGATCTAGCTGATGCCGAACACGCTTAGACACACGTATATCGGCTTCAAAGGGATTCATATGATCTAATGAGGTAAAAGGCTGCGTGCTAAATCAGGCAGCAGGCGTTGTTTTGTGAGTAGCGAGCAGCCGTGAGAGTATCAAACGGGAAAAGAGACTGAAATGCGTGCGCCACCCAGTTGAGCGTCGCTAATTTGGATTTCACCGTTGTACCTGGCAACAATTTCAACAACAACCGCCAGACCGATTCCCTGCCCCGCTTCTTGAGAATCAAGGCGCATGCCTCGAGATAACACACCGTCACGTTTCCCTTTCGGAATGCCTAATCCGTTATCTTCAACTTCAAACAGCAGGTGCTGAGTGGACGCATCCCGGCTAACTTTGAGCGACACCTTCCCGCTACCGTACTTACAGGCATTGTCGATCAGGTTACCCAGCAGCTCCATAAGGTCACGCTCATCACCGAAGAAATCGTGATCAGCAAGGTCTGTCGAGATGACCACCTGCTTGTCTGCATAGACTTTGTTCATGGCATCTACCAGCTTCTGAACGACAGGCTTGACTGCTATCGCGTTCTTGATCAGGCCAGATGATCGAACAACGGCTCGCTCGAGCTGATAAGCGACAATTTGATTCATTCTGGCAATCTGCTCATCAATTTCTACTTTTAACGGCACGTCCCTCGAAAGCCCACTGAGAATTGCAAGCGGCGTTTTAAGGCTGTGGGCTAGGTCTGCCAATGTGGTTCTGTATTTTTCGCGCTGTTGGCGTTCGGTCGCAAGCAACAGGTTCAGGTTCCGGGTAACGCCTTCGATCTCCGCAGGGTAATCACCGTCAAGTGTTTCGCGCTCCCCGTCTTCAATGGACTTGAGGTCATTTGCAACCTGCTTGAGCGGCGACAAACCCCAGTTCATGACCACTGCCTGTAGCAGAATCAAAATCAACATCATGCCAAGCAACCAGCCCCACAAGCTATTGCGAAACTCATTAACTTCACTTTTGAAGGGCACCATCGTTTCGACAACTACAAACGTGTACGGGTTTTGGATTTCGCTACTGATTTGCCAGAGCACCCGGTAACTACTAAAAAAATAGACTTCATCAAGTGTACTGGTCACGCGGCCAAAACGATCAACCCCGGGTCGAAGATCGTGAATTAAACCGTGTTGTTCCGAAGCGTCAAATGTTAGATCTATGGCAGAAGGACTCTGCCATATCTCTCGACCGTCTTCATCGTAGACAAGCCCGTAAAGACCGGAGCCCGGGTAATTAAATCTTGGCTCCTGAAGCGCCTCGGGTAATTGAAGTTCAGCTTCATTCAGTTCAGTAACCGATAACAAACCGTAAATTTGAATCAACAAACGTTCGGCAACCGCTTGTTCCGTGCTGCCTTTAAACGCCCGATCAAGCACGAGCCCCATCAGGCTCAAGAATATGAACAACACCAGCGTTGCCGTTGTGAGTAACCTGCTACGAAGTGAGTATTGTTTAATGGACATTGGTCAGGCTATTGGTTTCCGGTTCAAGCTTTTATGTTTAGGCCATTCGGAACGGGTGGGTACGCGACTAGCGCGTCGATAGCGCCAACCGATAACCCTGGCCTCGCACGGTCGAAATTGGTTTTAGGGAATTTTTAGGGTCAAGCTTTTTACGCAGGCGCCCAACGAATACTTCGATCACATTACTATCCCGATCAAAATCCTGCTCGTAAAGATATTCAGTCAACTCTGTTTTGCTGACAACCTCACCTGGACGCTGCATCAAATATTCAAGCAAATTAAACTCGTAAGCTGTGAGCTCAATCGCTTCGCCATCGACCGCCACCCGTTTGCCTCGCATATCAAGATTGATCGGACCTATCGAGAGCGACGGTTTGAACTGTCCCGAAGCCCTGCGCACAAGAGCATCAAGCCGTGCAAGAAATTCCTGAACATGAAAAGGTTTCACAAGGTAGTCATCGGCCCCAATGCCCAAAGCATCAACCTTATCCGACCAGTCTCCTCTGGCGGTGAGCACGAGTATCGGAAAATCTTTACCATCGCCGCGAATTTTTTCAATGATCTCCATGCCAGAGACCTTAGGTAAACCAAGATCAATTACCGCAATGTCATAGGAGAATTTTTGGGCAATATAAAGCCCTTCCATACCATCAGCGGCAACATCAACCTCATAGCGATGTGACTCGAGCAGCTCAACAAGCTGTTGTCTCAGTTTGTCATCATCTTCGATCAGTAGTAGTTTTCTTGTCATTCCAGTCATCCCTGATTTGTCATCGCTGCTTTAGCGGTTGAGCGAACCTAAACGCCTACTCAAAAACCTCGCCGCTGTTGCCATCAACAAACACATATTTCACAACCCCTTGAGAAGATAAGGTCTTCACTCGGTAGGTTGCTGGGCCCTTACTCGAAATCAGATTTACCGACAGCACCTTGTGCTTACGGTAGCGCTGCTGCACTTTGTCTGTCGCCTGTTTACGTCCCAACCGGGTGGGTCTGGGGACTTTCGCACCACGAATCTCTTGCTTGGGTAACAGCTGTTCAGCCAGGTTGAAAGACGCTGGCCTTTCAACATCCGACTGTCTTAAAAGAAACTGAGTTGACCATGCGTTATCTTCATCCGCCAGCGTGGTTGCTGGCAGCACAAGCGCTACAATTGAAAGCTTGAATAATAGCGCTGTGATGATAATCGTCCTGGTACTCATGATGCTCTCCGTCACTTCCCGGTTCTGTTTTCTGTAAGAAGTTTGTCTCTAAAAGACAGGTGTCACTGCTAGTCTTACTTTGATGGTATCACCCGGGTCAGTGTCCGTGCGAGTAGAATAAGTCTCATCATTATAACGATATCTCACCCGATACCCGACAATTCTCTCTTCCTCATGGTAGTCATGATAAACCTTGCATCGCTCTTCAGTTCCGCGACTCACATTTTCACGACCGCGTCTGTTTGAGTCGGCAACCGCTTTACCCAACGTTGCCCCCAATACTGCACCGACGACGGCACCCACTTGCTTGTTCTTTTTCTTATGACCTACCGCGTTACCGACTGCGCCACCTATCACCCCTCCTAATACGGGCCCTAATGCGCCGTTTCGGTCTTCGTATCGGTCCCGATAAACGACCTCTTCTTCCCAGCATTCTTCCCTTGGCGTTGAGATTTTGACAATTTTGATAATGGGATCTGCGTCGATCACCGTCGCGTAGTCGTAAGAAATGTTTCCTCGTGCAAATGCCTGGCCACCCACAAGGGTGGTTATCGCAATAGCGACTAACAACTTCATTCTCATTCCAGTTCTCATTCCAGTTCTCCTTACTGTTTTCATCGGCCTTCTCATCTGTGTTGTTGGCTGGTGCTTTTCAATTGCGCTATGGACACGCGTCTTATTGATGAAGCCCAGAATAGATGCTGGCGAATGAATAAAAACTGAACCTAATCGAAAAAATCATTCAGATTCCATTCAGAAACAGGTACTTCTAACGACAGGAAATGGATTGTAAAGAATGGCTGTAGGGTAAAAGCAGGATTTAGCGAGGTTTACGGCGAGGACACATTTGCATGAACAGAGAAAAACTCATGTTCCTTGTTCAGACTGAAGGTGAAATCTGCGGTCTTCGATGTTTCCACTAACATTTTTTTGGTGAGACGCTCGTAAAACATGATGAACCGCTCAATACCTGATCTATCCATGGTTTTGATTTCACCTGACGCTTGATCATGTTCCTGGTTTTCGTTACTGAGACGGGTTTTGCTATCTAGATGCTGGGCCTTGGCTGCAACCAATTTGGTTTCCTGAAGACTTCGCCATTGCATAACAGCCTCCCAATTGGGTATGGCCAAGTAGAATAGTCCGCCAAAAGATCGAAACAAAGCCTGATACCCTTCTCCTGTCAGCTGACTATTAACATATCTTCGCCATACGTAATCCTTGTCTTCGATACTTTCTAACGTATTGACAGGGTCGCAAAGTTGTTGTTGCTGAATATCTGACTGGCTATATCCCGTCGCACCAAGACACCAGCCTTCGACGATGAGAATATCAACTCCAGCGTCAACGATTTCAAGATCTTGTTCTCGATCATCAATGGCTTTATCAAACCGCGGCACCTGCGTTTGTCGATTTGCACAAACGTCGGCAATGATGCGATTCATCAAGTTAACATCATGGGTACCGGGCACTCCGCGAGTTTCGAGCAACGGTGTTACCTGCTTGGACAGCGCTTTGCGTTCTTTCAGCGTGAGATAAAAATCATCAAGAGACAAGGTGAGCACTCGAAGCCCGTGAACTCGCTCAAAAACCAGCTTCAACAGCATGGCGAAGGTTGATTTGCCGCTACCCTGTCCGCCAGAAATGCCCTGCACCCACACGTCTATTGGCGCAATTTTACGCTGCCTGATAATCCACACAGCGGCGCAGAACACAATTTCGTAGTAGCCTTTCGGGTTCTCGATTCCGATCTGCAATGCGGCAAGTTCAAATTCGGCATAAAAGCCATCAAATTGCTTAGCCTCCGCTGGCATGAGATCGAGAAACAGCATCAGGACAGTTCCATGCGAAATGGCGGCAATGCACGCAAAATCATACTGCCGTAACGCTTTGATACGAGTCGAGTGTCCAAAATAGTGATCACGCCGCTATCAGTCTCGGTTCGCAACAACCGACCGCAGGCCTGAACGATACGCAGGGTGGCATCGGGAATCATGACTTCTGCAAAAGAGTTGCCCCCTCGGGCTTCTATCCACTCACTGAGCGTCGCTCCCACGGGGTCGTCTGGCACCGCAAAAGGTATTTTAGCGATCACGACGTGGCTACAGTATTTACCCGGCAAATCAATACCCTCAGCAAATGAGGCCAAGCCAAAAATAACCGAGTTTTGTTCGCTATCCACGTTGTCTTTATGCTGCGCGATGATTTCACTTTTTGACAGCGATCCCTGACTCAATACCTTTTCAGCAAATTCAGGTGGCAACATATCAGTCACCCGGAACATTTGGCGCCAGGACGAGAATAAAATCAGACTACCTAAATGACCAGAAACCAGCTCTGGGATCATGGTCGCGATCAACTCAGTATGTTCATCTGCCTGTTTTGGGTCAGTTGCCATTCTTGGCACTCGAAGTACCGCCTGCTGATGGTGGTTAAACGGGCTTGCCAGACTTCTGAATCTATTTTCCGGTTTTATGCCACTTCGATTTTGAAAGCTCGTAAAGTCACCACCAATGGCCAGCGTTGCCGATGTCACTACTGCGCCGAAACAACGAGACCAAAGCATTTCCTGAAGATCGTCAGCAACAGCGATCGGGCTTGCATTGAGCATGGTTTCATCATCGTCTCTAAAATTAACCCACCGTGCGGTCGGGGGTTCGTCTTCGTGATCTTCTCGCATCATTTCTTGCCAGAGTCCCGCTCCGGATTCAAATCGCGCTTCGATGCTAGACACGATAGGTAACCAGTATTCAAGAGAATCGCGCTCATTGGGGTCAGCTGCGATCAGGCGGTCTTCCACGTCAGCCCGCAGACGCACGACCTGGTCTTTGACACGACTGGTAGTCTGATACAAATTCTGGCTCAGTAATTGTAATTCCGACTCTATGACGCCGTGGGGAAACCGATATCGCGACTCACTATCATTGCCTTCGGATAAATCGCGTAAAGGGCCAATCGCTTGAACGGTTGACTCCAGTAAATCGTCTAGGTCACTAATGCCTGCTTCAAACTGACGATATCCGTTGGGAAATCCACCGATATCACCTAGGTCTCCTGCAATCTGCTGCATGGTCACGAGTATCTGTTCGAGCCAAGTCTGGGTAGATCTAATTTGCAGAAAACTCGAAAAATGCCCGATCGCTTTGTCCGGCAGGTGATGGCCCTCATCAAAAATATAGATGGTGTCTTCCGGCGCAGGTAACACGGCACCGCCACCCATCATCAAATCAGAAAGCACAAGATCGTGATTTGTCACAATACAATCGACCTTGTGCACCTGTTCACGGGCTTTATAAAAATAACAATTCTCGAAATGCGAACACTGCCTCTGGGTACACTGGGTATGATCAGTGCTGACAGGGAACCAGGCAGCATTTTCAACCTCGGAAGACCAGGAATCCCTGTCTCCGTCCCAACTGCCCTGACCCAGTCTGGCGAGCATAGACTCGTAAAGCTCCTGATGAGACTGCTCTGCTGGATATTTCTCATCGTCATAAAGCGCAAGCGTATGGTTCACAGAGCCCACTTCCTGAAGTGCCTGATCGAGTCGGGACAAACACAAATAGCGTCGGCGCCCCTTGGCCAAGGCATAACTAAAATCGAGCTCGGCGTGTTGTCGGATATCGGGTAAATCTATCAAGACAATCTGTTCCTGCAGTGCAACTGTGGCGGTAGAGATAACCAGTCTCTTTCCCAAGGCCTTGGCAATGGGTAAAGCCGCCATTGCGTAAGCGACGGTCTTTCCGGTTCCTGTGCCGGCTTCCACAACGCAAATATTGTCCTCGGTCAAACGTATGCCGCTTTCATCAACTTCAACGCCGCCAAGGGTGTTGGCGATATCTGCGATCATCTGTCGCTGGCATTGACGCGAGCGATAGCCTTTCTGTTCAAGCAATCTTGAGTAAGCAGTTTGAATCGTGGATTTTATTTCGTCATTCAGCATGTATTTGTTTTACACTACGCCGCGTAATTTTCAGCGACAGGATTAAAGATGAAGCCGTTCATCATAGCACTTTTCATAACCTTCAAATCAAAGCCGTTATCACTTCAGCTGGGCATGCAAATCATTCGCTCTTTGCTTGTGGTTTCGTTGTTGGGGGCAAGCCCCGCCATCTACGCAAAGCGTCTGCCGCTGGAAAAACTGAACCTGCCCGATGGGTTTGTCATCGAGAAATACGCTGACGTACCAAATGCACGGCAGATGAACCATGGCGGCGATGGCGTGATTTATGTTGGCACCCGAAAAGATGGCGATGTTTACGCCGTGGTAGACAACAACGGCGATGGGAAGTCGGACGCAGTTCATCTAATAGATGACAATCTGAACATGCCCTCCGGTCTCGCTTATAAAGACGGGGACTTGTACGTTGGCGCCGTCAGTGAAATTTTGGTCTACAGGAATATCGATTCACAGTTGCAGAACCCGCCCAAGCCCGAAGTGCTGACCGATCAACTACCCGACAAACGACACCATGGCTGGAAGTATCTTGGATTTGGTCCCGACGGCAAACTCTATATCCCTGTCGGCGCGCCTTGCAATATTTGTTTGTCAGACAACCCCCAATTCGCCTCGATTCTTCGTATGGATATCAATAACCCAGCACAACTGGAGAGTTTCGCCTCGGGCATACGAAATACTGTAGGCTTCGATTGGCATCCGACCACTGGAGAGCTTTGGTTCACGGACAATGGGCGAGACATGATGGGAGACGATCTACCCCCGGGAGAGCTAAACAAAATATCAAAGCGGGGTCAGCATTTTGGCTACCCGTTTTTTCACGCCGGTAGCATTCCCGACCCAAAATTCGGGAAAGGCAAACAATCAGACGATTACGTGCACCCGGCACTTAAACTCGATCCACATGTTGCTGCGCTCGGTATAAAATTTTATCTCGGCAATATGTTTCCAAAACAATATCACGAACAGGTTTTTCTGGCAGAGCATGGATCCTGGAACCGCTCGAAACAGGCCGGGCATACAGGACATAGGATTACCGTGGCTCGTAAGGACAGCAAAGGAGACCTGGTCTACGAGACACTGGTGGACGGCTGGCTGCAAAACAACAAAGCCTGGGGAAGACCCGTCGATGTACTGGAATTAAGCGACGGCTCCATGCTGATATCAGACGACAAAGCTGGTGTTATCTACCGGCTAAGTTACGTCTCACCCTGAGGTTAAATTTCTAATTTTGGGGTTTCACCTTCATGCCTCTTGGCGGGTAGAAAGCTGGTCGCTTCGTCGTAAGCGCTACCCAGTCCCTTACGTTTGGCCAGGGTGAGAAATCAAACTTCACCGCACGACCATACTGACCAATGGTTGACGCCATCATGATATCTGCCACGGTGAATCGTCCCCTTCCTGCGCCGACAAGATAGTCGCGGTCTTGTAACTCGGCGTTTAGCGCGTTTAGAGGCTGCTGTAGATTCGACTCAAATTTAGCCCTGCCTTCTGCTCCCCCGCTACCGAATACCATCGGCAAGAAATTGGGTTCGAAGTTTGTCACAGACGAAAGCCCATACATATTGATTCGAGCCCTTTCACCAATATCTCCACCACTCATGGGTCCACCCAGATATTCAGCAATATACTGGCAAATTGCCTGGCTCTCATACAGCACTAAGTCACCATGCTGCATAACAGGAATCAGCTTGTAGGGATTGAGTTTAAGAAACTGATCACTATCCCGCACCTCATTAAAACCGGTGACGGGTCCGCCGGTATCGACCTCGAGAAAGTCCTCATTTATCGCTTTTCCATATTCGCGCAACAACCAATAAGGCCTGCTGGCGCGACTCGCCTGATGTCCATAGATAACTATTTTATTTTCTGACATGCTCATTTCCCGTCGTGATAAATTTGGTGCCTGTATTTAGGCGTTACCAGTTTTCCGTCCAAGGTCTAAGTACCACCTCAAAAGTCCAAGTCGACTTATGTTGACGGTGGAGCTGCAGATAAAGCTCGGCAATATGATCCGGATGCGCCATGTTATCTTCAACTGCCTCACCCGCCAGCCAATGCGCTCGATTACCATTCGGTTGTACCCAACCGATCGCAGCATCAATCGGTATTTGAGCCACATGAATGCCTTTGGGCATGAGCTCTCGGGCCATACTCTGAGCGAGACCCGCCTTACCTTGCGAGGCTGCAGCAAACGCACCACTCAACGGAAAGCCTTTCATCGCTGCACTCGCGTTTGTGTAGAGTATTGTGCCCCGATGCCCATCACGCCCATGATTCGCCAGCATAGATTTCGCGGCTTGCTGCCCCACTAAAAAAGCACTAAAAGTTGAATTCTTAATTGTAGCGAGCACATGATTTGGTTCTACCTCGGTGATAGGTTTGCGAAAAACCTCACGCACGCGACCATCAATGTTGTGAACAACCAGCCGAGGCGCGCCCAATTCATTTGTGACACGTTCAAACATCGATGCGACAGAATCAGCGTCAGCCGCGTCGCAGGTAATCAGCATTACACCATGATGCTGTTCCAGTTCTTTCAAAACATCTTTTTCGATATTTCTTGCCGCGACAGCAACTTTCATCCCTTCCCCAGCAAACAGGCGCGCACAGCTTGCGCTGATACCCGGTCCTCCGCCAACGATCAGTGCAACTTCTGCGTCTCCCACACCCGTTGTTTCATTCATATTATTTTCACCAAGCACTACGTTTGATTTATGATAAAACTTCGCCTGCAAAAATCAAATCACGGATAATTCCTACTTTTTACCAAGCCCCATGCCACCGATACCACTTGGAGGAACGCGTTAAAACCGCGCTGACTATTCAGCAGCAAAGTTGTATTAATGACAAGAAACGCCATTCTGCAAGGATGAGAAGTTAACCTTTAAAAGATGGCTGTATAAGAAAATTGACTGATAAAAAGTGGAGAAAAGGCGAGAAGGTCCTCGCCGGACAAAAGAAGAAATAATCAGAGAGGAACACCGAGCGGAAGAAAGACAATCTGGTCAGCGCATAAAAGGAGAACAGAGAAATTCCTGAGTTCAAAAATGCCTGCTAACTAAAAATGCGAAGAAACCACCCGCGGCCTAATTTCTTTTCACAACCGTTAAGCTGTTGAGTATAGCTATCCGCTCTGTCCGACAATTTACGCGCGACGTCTTTCAACCATTTCTTTTTAGCGAACGTCTTCTTCGCAAAACCACCCTGCCCTTCATGATAAGCAAGGTACAAATGGTAGGCATCGTTTTTCGATATCTTGTTTCGCCGATGACTTTGATCGTTATACCAACCAATAAAATCTATTGCGTCACCGAAGTCGCTTCGATCAGCGCCCCAGCTTCCTGTCGATTTTTTATACCCAGACCAGGTTTCATTTGTCGCCTGAGCGTAGCCAAATGCGCTGGCGGGTCGGGGACCGGGTAAAACCCAAAGTATTTTTGTTCTAGGAGGTCGGGCCCGAGCCTTGAATGCTGATTCCTGATATATGAAGGACATCATGACCGGAATAGACGTGCCCCAGCGTCTTGAGGACTTTCTGGCATCTTTGTACCAACCACGCTTTTCTTCGAATATCTCACAGACGTTATCTAGGTTCTTAGGTGGTGCAGTTGTACACCCGACGATGCTCGTCACGGCGAGAAGTATTGCCATTAGTCTGATCAATTTTGCACTCCATGCTCAGCAAACAGAGCCATCAAGTCATCTTCACTCATAATGGAAACCCCTAAATCCTGTGCTTTGGTTAATTTCGAACCTGAGGCATCCCCTGCAACCACGTAACTTGTATTTTTTGAAACCGACCCTGCTACTTTAGCACCAAGACTCTGCAATTGTACCTTGGCTTCATTTCTGGTGATTTGACCCAACGTACCCGTGAGCACAAAAGTCTGCCCTTCTAGAGAAGTCGCATTGGCCGACTTTTCAATAACTGGCCACGTGAAGCCAGCCTGGAGGAGCTCATCAATCACTTGGCAATTCTTTTCAGACTGAAAAAATGTGCGGATTTTTGTTGCCACGACGGGACCCACATCAGGCACATTTTCAAGAGTTTCCTGATCTGCGGCTTTGATCAATTCAAGATCACCAAAATGCATCGCAAGGTTTCTCGCCGTTGATTCACCCACTTCCTGAATACCGAGCGAGTAGATAAAACGTGGCAAAGAAGTCTGTTTACTTTTCTCTAAAGCAGCTAAGAGGTTATTCGCAGACTTCGGCGCCATGCGCTCGAGAGCGACAAGTTGGCTCTCTGTTAATCGAAATAGATCGGAAGTGGTTTCGATCAGCTTTTCGTCCACTAACTGCACGACTAGCTTATCTCCCAAACCTTCGATATCCATCGCCAGGCGCGAGGCAAAGTGACGAATACTTTCCTTTTTCTGCGCGATGCAAAACACACCATTGCTACATTTTGCAATCACTTCGCTTTCCGCAACTTTGATAGCAGCACCGCACGCAGGACACGCGTTTGGCATCACAATCTGACGCGCATCAGCAGGGCGTAAATTTTTCTGCACTGATGTGATTTTAGGAATGACATCCCCGGCGCGCTGAATAACAACCGTGTCTCCGATCATTAATGACAGTCGGTCAACTTCATCCATATTGTGCAGCGTGGCATTACTGATCGTTACACCCCCGACCTTGACAGGTGCCAGTCTTGCGACGGGCGTAATTGCGCCTGTTCTACCCACCTGAAATTCGACATCTAGCAAACGGGTAGTGCCTTCCTCTGCAGGAAACTTGTGGGCTATCGCCCAACGTGGCGTACGCGTTAACATACCAAGCGTCTGCTGCAGCGCCATATCGTTGACTTTCATCACAACGCCATCGATATCATAATCAAGGTCACCCCTACGGGTTTGCATATCCGCAAAATACCGGGCACACGCGCGTATGTCGGGCACAACCCTGACGAGAGGGTTCGTGCGCAAACCCCATTGTTTCAATTGAGCCAGTATTTCTGACTGGGAATCAGGTAATTGTCCACCCTCAGTCAGACCAACACTGTAGCAAAACATGGTGAGTTTTCGTTTCGCGGTCAAGCTGGAATCAAGTTGTCTCAGACTGCCGGCAGTCGCGTTACGAGGGTTAGCAAAAAGCTTTTCGCCCTGTTGTTCGGCTTCAACATTGAGTTTATTAAAAGTCGATCGGGCGATATAAATTTCCCCTCTCACTTCTAATCTTTCAGGATAACCTTTTCCCAACAATTTCAATGGGATTGATTCAATGGTCCGCACATTCTGCGTAACATTTTCGCCCGTGGCGCCATCGCCCCGGGTTGCCCCTCGCACCAGTTTGCCATTCTCGTAGAGCAAACTGACTGCGACCCCATCAATTTTTGGTTCGCAGATGTACTCAAGATCACCGTTTCTATTGAGTCTTGATTGGATTCGGCGATCAAAATCAATCAGGTCTTCTTCACCAAAAGCGTTATCCAGCGACAGCATCGGACGCTCGTGGGTAACCTGGGAGAAACCTTCCAATGGCGCTGAACCCACCCTCTGGGTAGGTGAATCATCGCTAACCAATTCAGGATGTTCCGCCTCAATATTCTTAAGCCGCTGGAACATCTGGTCAAATTCGACATCCAGAATTTCCGGAGAATCAAGCGAATGGTAGAGATAGTTGTGATGATTGATCTGGTCTCTAAGAGACGCCAGTTCTTGAAGCAATTTGCTGGATGTACTCATCTTTGAGCGCTAACGGTAATAACGGTGTACGAACTCGACCAACGACTGTCGACCATGCTCAATAGTTTGCGGTGTCAGCACGCTTCGTGATTCGTCTTTCACTTCTCCGACTAGGTCAAGCGCAAGATTTTGGGCGACTTCAACCATCTGATCGTAAGCCGCAAGCGGGTCATTCAATAGATTTGCCTGCATGAACAGAGAAATAGCCGGTGTTTTTATCTGATGCATTTCACTGACCACAAATGTGCCCGGTGCAACAGCATTGGCGGAACTAAAAAGAATTTTCCCCGCGTCCGAGGTGCGGTGAAAGATATCCATCTCACCGAATGTCATGCCCTGGTCAAGCAAACATTCGAGCAAATGCTGACCCTCAAATGGCTCGTGAATAGCCGCAACATACAAGATGACAAAACGTTCAGGACAATTGGCGCCAGGCCGCTGCTTCGTTGTCGATTCATGGTCGGAAACTGACGTTTGCTCATCGACACTCGTTTCAATTTTTTGCGCGGATTCGGTTACCGTTCTAACACGATCTCGGGCAGGTGCTCGCTGGACGTTTCTTTCTGCTCTTGGTCTATCTGCTATCGGCCTATCTGCTATCGGCCTATCTGCGGGGCTTGCATCACCCATTTCGACCGGGTCCATCAAGACCGGCACCTCTTCATTTAGGTCAAGTGCGACTTGCTCTGGATCCGAAACTAGCCGCGCGCCACCATTGGGTAACTCAGCCTTGAAAAAGGAAAGGTCGTGTTTGTCCTCGTCATCCAGGTCACCGTTGTCGGTGAGGAATGTTTTGTCGAGCGCCATCTTCAGGGTATTGCGATTAGAACGCATTCGCCAGTAGCCATGTACTAGCACCCCAACAATGAAAACCGGGCCTATTACGAGTAGCCAGTCTCGTACATCGAACTCCATTAATGATTCCATCACGTCATCTGGGCCTTTCTTGATTTACACGTCGAGCTAAACCGCCGCCAGCGCTACGGCTTCATCTACATCAACCGATACCATTCTCGATACCCCTGGCTCATGCATCGTAACACCCATAAGCTGCTCTGCCATCTCCATGGCGATCTTGTTATGGGTAATATAAATAAATTGTACCGTTCGAGACATCTCTTTGACTAGGTTTGAGTACCGACCCACGTTTGCGTCGTCTAGCGGTGCGTCAACCTCATCCAGCATACAAAACGGCGCCGGATTCAAACTGAATATTGAAAACACCAACGCAATCGCAGTTAATGCTTTTTCTCCACCAGACAGCAGATGAATACTAGAATTTCGTTTGCCAGGGGGTCGCGCCATCAAACCCACGCCAGTATCCAGCAAATCTTCACCCGTCATCTCAAGATAAGCATGACCGCCACCGAATATTTTTGGAAACAACTGCTGCAGCTTGTTGTTGACCTTGTCAAAAGTCTCTTTAAATCGTGTTCTTGTTTCGATATCAATTCTGCGGATCGCGTTCTCAAGCGTCTGCAGCGCTTTTTCAAGATCCTCATTTTGAGCGTCTAGGTAGACCTTCCGCTCAGACTGCACTTTGAACTCGTCAATTGCTGCTAGATTGATTGCGCCAAGACGTTGAATGCGATTGCCTATTCGCGTCAGATTTTCTTCCCAACTACTTTCTTCTGCATCTTCTGGCATGGCACTCAATACGTCGTCGAGCGCTTCGCCGTCTTCTTCGAGTTGTTCCTTGATTGTTGTACGACGAACCTCGAGCGCTTGCCAGTCCATACGAACCTGGTCAAGACTGGTTCTGATTTGTTCAACCTGCTCTTCAAATCGTGAGCGCTCTTGTTCCAGATTTCGGATCTCATGTTCGATCGCTTCCGACTTCTGCCGCACGTTTTTTAACTCAACTTCCACTGACAGCCGCTTCTCCAATTGAACAGCAAGCTCCTGTTTGAGTTGCACCTGAGGCTCTTCACTCTCGTTGATGCTCACCTCGAGTGCGGCCTTGCGCTCAGCCAGCAGTGCCTGCTGCTCCTGGAGTCTGGTCATTGCCTGCTCCGTTGAAGTCACCTGAGAGTTAAGCGATTGAATCTTCAAGGCAAGCTGGTGAGAAGCATCGCGATGCTCCCTAGCCCGCGTTCTCGCGTCTTCAAGCTGCTGTTGTTTCTCGTGTCGATCATGCTGCATTGATTCGCGCTTGAGATTGTTTTGCTCCATGTCATCCATCGCGCCCTGCAGCGTGTTTCGCGCCAGCTTCAGGTTTTCCTGGTCTTCCTCAACATGGATGGTATTAGATTCGATTTCATCATTGGCCCGGCCAAGATCAGTTTTGATCTGCTCGGCTTGCAGTTTCTTGGCACCGAGCTGTGCTCTGGTTTCACTAAATGCCCGCTGCTGTTCAGCCAAACGGGTTTGCTCGTTATCACGATCTTTCTCCGCCACCTGCAAAGCAGCCACGCCTTCTTCGAGCCCTTCAGTAAGATCCCCTACCGTCGCCTGCAACTCTTCTATCTGCGCTTCGAGCGAGGTTAATTCTGCCTGTCGCTTGATCACACCTGCGGTGGCATCCTGATCTTTACTCACCCGTAACCAATTAACACCCAACCAAATACCTTCAGGGGTGATGACTGATTGCCCCGACTGCAGCTTACTACGCATGGCAAGCGCTTCATCCAGCGTTTCGGCAATCATCACGCCGTTCATCAAGTGACTCAGATCGACATCGCATGAGAGCTGCGACAATAATGGCGTCATGGTTGCATCGACCATGGGTGCGGAACCGCCGTTGGTCTCCATAAAATTCAAGGAACCTTTCTCAAAATCTCCAAGAATCGCGCTTACCGCATCTACGCCATCAACGCATACCGCCTGCAAATAATCACCAAGCACCGTTTCAGCAGCGACTGCCCAGTGATCATCTACTTTGAGCTTTTCGCCTAGGCGGGTGCTGTTTTTCATGTTGTGCTTTTGGAGCCACTCCATTTCGGCATCATCTTGCTGGCCAAGGGCAGACTGCTGCAAAGCTTCCAGCGACGCGTATCGACCGCGTACTCCCTGTAAACTACTACGTTTTTCATCCAACTGGCTGTTGAGACTCTGATTTTCAACTCGCTGGGTCTCGATCTTATCTACCAGTTCCCGTAATTCTTCTTCGATACGGGCTATTTGCACTTCCTGCGTTTCGAGCATCGATTCAAGCGGAGATATTTCTTGCTCTACGGTAAGACCTTCAAGACGTTCAACATCGCCATTTAGCACGATCAGACGCTGGTTGAGCCGCTCAATAGACTGTTCTAATGAGGCAATTCTGGCTTGCTGAACCTGCCCCTGATTCTGAGACTGAGCTGACAGAATGTTAAACTCCTCCCAGTTCTGTTGCCACGCCTGCATCGCTTGTTCAGCTTCGATCAATTGACCACCAGAAGTTTCTTCGCTCAATCGAACCTCATCTTGACGGGGTTCAGTCTGACCGAGCTCATGACGGAGTTCTCCCAACCGGCGCTGGTCATTGTCGATGTCTGAGCGAATTTTGTACCAGTTTTCGGATACTTGCTCCAGATCCCTGTTTAGCTCCTGGTTACGTTCGTTCTGAAACTGAATACTGTCTTCGACCCGCGCGATTTCAGTACCTAGATCATAGTACCGCTTCTGCACGTCGTTCGACTCGTCCCCTAGTTGAACCATCGTCTGGCGCTTTTGTTCCACCTCAGCATCAACCCGACGTTGATCCGCTATTCTTGCTTCCTGTTCAATTTGCAGGCGATTGATATTGTCTTCCTTCGCCTTGGCATTGGTTGTAATGGACTGCCATTTCAACCCATGCAGTTGCGCGCGCACATTCCGCTCGTCTTTCTTAAATTCCGTGTATTTCTCTGCAGCCCTAGCCTGGCGCTCAAGATGGTGAAGCTGACGTTCCAGCTCATCTCTGAGGTCATGCAGCCTGTCTAGGTTGTCTTTTGTATGGGATATTCGACGCTCGGTTTCACGCCTTCTCTCTTTATATTTCGAGATACCGGCAGCTTCTTCGATATAGACGCGCAGCTCTTCGGGTTTTGCTTCAATCAGGTTACTGATCATGCCCTGTTCGATAATTGAGTAGCTTCTGGGGCCGAGTCCCGTACCAAGGAAGATGTCAGTGATATCTTTTCTTCGACATTTTTGGCTATTCAAGAAGTAATTCGATTGCCCATCGCGGGTAACTTGGCGCTTGATAGAGATCTCGTTATAGGCGGCGTACTCCCCCACCAACCTACCTTCGGTATTGTCAAAAAGCAGCTCAATACTCGCCTGACCAATGGGCTTTCGCGTGGTTGAACCATTAAAAATGACGTCCGCCATGGACTCGCCTCGCAGCGTTTTCGCGGAGGACTCGCCCATGACCCATCGGACTGCATCAATGATATTCGACTTACCACATCCATTGGGACCAACAACTGCACATAAATTGGTGGGGAATGGAACTGTTGTAGGATCTACAAATGACTTAAAACCAGCGAGCTTAATTGCCTGCAAACGCATATATCTTTCTTACTCCTGATTCTTCTTATTATCTTTTCATTGTCTACCAGCAAAACGACCAGCGCACGTCAACGCCGCGGTGTCACTAGCGGGCACCTGTGGTCAAATTTGCGCTGACATTCTATTATAGTTTCGGTGCGTACGCCCTCTTTTATTGCACACTCCGTCGCATACTCGCTGATCGGCCCAATCAAATGCTCAATCATCAGTTTACTCTGGAGAAATAGCACAGAAAGCAAAGTGCTAGCGCAGCTGATCACGTTTTACTCACCGCACAATACTCTTGCCTCTGAGAGCATCAAACCAATCTGGAAATAATCTTCTTGGATCGATTGTAAGGGCATCAAGTTCGGTGGTTCGTCCAACGTTATGCTGTCATTCGACAGCCCGAATTGGTCACTTTTTGTTCAAGAATAATAACCGAACGGAATCGATTAATGCTTTCTTAACATGACTAAAATAGCGCCTTGATTATTGCCCTCAAATTCAAAACTCAGAATTTCTTTTCGATACAGATATGTCGCCAGTTCAGCACCAATAGCTTCACGAATCCGTCCCGAGCCAACGATAAATCTAGCACCAGCCCCTCTATCCCTGTTCACTTCGTCGAGTGTCTTGTTCAGTTTTGTGATCGCTACCCGCACTGTCTCTCTATCATGGGCAATATCAACAGTAACCACGTGACCATCAGTTTGCTGATCAAGCAAATCATCACACTTTGGGCAATGACTCATTTCTCTGGAAAGTATCATGCCGCACTGCAAACAGTCGATTTTATTATTCATTGAGCACCTGCCGTCGTTTGATGCCAGTCTCAGCGACCGACCGGTGTCACCTGCTGTGAGGCAGATTTTTGGTGGCGATTCATTAACACAATCGCCGGCTCGCTTGATTGGCGGAACTCCCGATACAGATCAAGGAAATCAAAAACCAGATTATTCATCTGGCTAGGTTCCGAGTTGGTGAGAAATACCATGCCTGTTTGAAGACGTGGATTAAACATCATTTCGCTCCGCATACCTTTTACATAACCACCGTGGTGGACAAATCCAGCGTCCTCGCCATAGTCGAACAATCGCCAGCCTAATCCATAGGCAGTATTCCCAAGCCCTCGACGGCGCTTATAGTGTGCTTGTCTCAAGGTTGTCCTGATCACTGGGGAATGCATCTCACTCAACATATCCGACGACAGGACAACTGGTTCATGACCGAGTTGGGCGAGCAACCACTGAGTCATGTCTTCGATACTCGCATTGACGCCGGCCGCGGGCGGAATACGATAATAATGGTCAGTGGTGCGGGTTTCACGCCAGCGGCTACCGGTCCAGATATGTGGCTTCGCATGATTTGGATCATCAAGGAAAGCTTGACGGCCAAAAGATGCACGCGCCATGTTCAACGGTTCAAATATTTTACGGGTGACAAACCCCTCGTAATCAACCCCCGTATTGGCGGCTACGACGTCACCAACCAGGCTAAAAACAACATTTTGATATCCATAACACTCACCGGGAGCACAAATAAAATCGACCCTATTCAGTCGTTTCACGATTCGATCATAAGACATGTTGTCTTCAACCAGATTCGTATAGGCATGTGGCATCAGACCGCTGGACTGAGACATGAGGTGTTTCAAGCTAATTTCATTGCCGTAGTCTGGTCGCTTGAAATTCAGCTCTGCGAGTGAATCTTTTATGGGCGATTGCCATTGCACAGCGCCTTCTTTCACTAAAATAGCCGCCGCCGCAGAAGCAAAAGTCTTTGAAATCGAAGCTAGTCTGAACAGCGTTTTTTCGGTCACAGGCTCAACATCACCAGCCTTTTGCACACCCCAAGTTTTCTGCAGTAAAACTCGGCCGTCTACGACAACGACAAGCGCAGCGCCCGGGGTTGTATTAATCAATGGGCCAAAAACCTTTTGTTCAAGATCAATGGCAAATTGCTCACGGGGGCTATTTTGTTGGTCCTGCCCTAACGTCTTGGCGGCCAATGCGATACTATTTTGAAACAGACACACAGCCGTAAGCAGGCTCACGATCAGGAGCACAGATACTTTTTTAACGGGTTTTGGAGAAACAGCGATCATTGCTGCCAATTTTCCCACAAAGCACGACATCTACCAAATGCTTATTGCATCAAGGGGTCATGTGTATACCCTCACAGGAGAATTCAACCATGCAGAACCGCGTAAAAGAACAATGGCAGATAAGAAAAGCGGCGGTGACCAGCCATGGCCCCGTGGTGGCATCTCAACATCATCTCGCGTCAGATGTTGGCGCAGGTGTACTCGCTAGCGGAGGTAACGCCGTCGATGCGGCCATCGCAACGGGTCTTGCTCTGGGGACTGTCGAACCTTGGATGAGCGGCATTGGCGGCGGTGGATATATGACCATTTACCTCGCCAAAACCGACGAGGTAAAGGTGATTGAATTTGGCATGCGCGCGCCATTCAACGCATCTTCTGCGGACTATCCACTTGCTGCCGAGGGTATCAATTCATCTGATTCTTTCGGCTGGCCTAAAGTCGAAAATGACGCCAATATTCACGGCCCTCTCTCTATCGCAGTACCGGGCTATATCAAAGGTGTCGCGCTTGCCCTTGAAAATTTTGGCACACAACCCTGGGACAAAGTGATTGAACCGGCTTGCCAACTCGCTGAATGGGGACTACCTATTGACTGGTTTTCATCCTCAAAGATCAACACCTTCGCCCGGGAGCTGAACCGGTACGACGAGACACGCAGCGTCTATCTCGCGGACGGCTTCCCACCTGTCGCGGACCTTGAAGGTAACATGTGGGGTTTACCTCTGGGTCAACTTCACAAGACCTATCGGCACCTGCAGACCCATGGACCTGAGAGCTACTACACCGGTGACCTCGCGGGCATGATTTGCGCCGATTTAAATGCAGCAGGTTCACGCATCTCGCTGGAAGATCTTGAAAAGTATGAAGCAAAAATCACGACGCCACTTTCAACGACTTATCGAGATTCTGAAGTTTTTGTTGCTGGCAATCTCACCGCGGGTCCAAGCCTTGTCCACGCGCTTGAGCATCTTGAAAATCATTATACGCCCGGTGTCGTCTCCGCCGATCTTGATCCTGCTCAGTACGAAGCCTTTGCAAACGGATTGCTTTCAGCCTACGACTTTCGTTTGAAGCATCTCGGCGCAGGTCCGGACAAAAAGACCTCTGAAAACACGACGCACGTTTGTGTCACCGACAGCGAAGGTAATGTTGTGTCACTGACACAAACCATCATGTCCGGGTTCGGTTCAAGAATCATGCTGCCTCAAACGGGCATACTGATGAATAATGGGATGATGTGGTTCGACCCAACCCCCGGCACGCCAAACTCTGTCGAAGGAGGCAGACATCCACTCTGCAATATGTGCCCGGTTATCGTAAAAAAAGCTGCTAACCATGCATCAGCCAATTCGGTATTTGCAGTGGGTGCGTGCGGCGGGAGAAAAATATTCCCGTCAGTTTTCCAGCTCATTTCATTTATGGTGGACAACCAGCTTGATGTTGATGATGCAGTACACAGACCGAGAATTGATAATTCCGGATCGGAAGTCATCACAATCATGGATTCAATGCCCCAAGATGTTGTCGATCAACTTACCAGACGCTTCCCCCAATCAAGATTGAGACCGAACGGCGTGTCACCTAATCACTTTGCATTGCCGCAGCTTGTGGAGAATGTTTCAAACAGCGCAAACACTGGCGGTTGTTTCGTTCCATCTCCACACGCGAAGGTCTCCTGCGCAGACGATTTTTAGACAACACACCGCCGTGGAAATTTGGGGCTTTTTCTGTGCTTGATGCAGCTGGCTACTCGAGACCCTGCGACCGCAAGTAGTCTTCGTAGGTACCTTGATAGTCGACAATACCTTCTTCTGTGAATTCAAGGATCCTCGTCGCGAGAGACGAAACGAATTCTCGATCATGACTGACAAAAAATAGCGTGCCGGGATAGTTTTCCAGTGCCAGATTCAACGATTCAATCGATTCCATATCCAAGTGATTCGTAGGTTCGTCCATCAGCATGATGTTCGGTCGCTGCAACATAATTTTGCCGAATAGCATTCGACCTTGCTCGCCCCCCGAAATAACCCGAACTGATTTCTTGATTTCATCTCCGGAGAATAACAAACGGCCCAGCGTCGCCCGATAAACTTGCTCATCGTCTCCTTCCTGACCCCATTTGCCCATCCAGTCGAGCAGGATTTTATCTTCTTCAAAATCCTCCGCATGATCCTGCGCATAATACCCGCGAACCGAGTTCTCAGACCATTTAACGGTACCGGCAGTGGCTTCAAGGTCACCCTGTAGGCAACGCAACAGCGATGTTTTGCCGGCACCATTAGGACCAATGATCGCCACCCGCTCGCCAACATCGACAATCAGATTCAGACCCTTGAACAGTTCTTCGTCGTAGGTTTTACCCAAGCCTTCGATTTCTACCGCTCTACGAAATAGCTCTTTGTTTTGCTCAAAGCGGATATAAGGATTTTGTCTGCTCGAAGGCTTTACCTCAGCCAGCTCAATTTTATCAATCTGTCGGGCTCGGGATGTTGCCTGTTTCGATTTTGAAGCATTAGCGGAAAATCGACTAACGAAGGACTTAAGTTCCGCTATCTGTGCCTTCTTTTTTGCGTTGTCAGACACTAGGCGTTCTCTTGCCTGTGTCGAAGCAACCATATACTGATCATAAGAGCCAGGATAGACGCGCAGTTCGCCGTAGTCGAGATCAGCCATGTGCGTGCAGACACTATTCAAAAAGTGCCTATCGTGAGAAATGATGATCATGGTGCAGTTGCGTTCGTTCAACACGCCTTCAAGCCAGCGGATTGTATTGATATCTAGGTTGTTGGTGGGCTCGTCCAGCAACATGATATCTGGCTCTGAGAACAACACCTGAGTGAGCAGCACACGCAATTTCCAACCTGGCGCAACCTCACTCATGGGCCCGTAATGTTGCTCGAGAGGAATACCCACACCAAGCAGCAACTCACCAGCGCGGGCTTCAGCGCTGTAACCGTCCATCTCAGCAAACTCTGACTCAAGATCTCCCGCGCGAATGCCATCGGCTTCGGTCATCTCTGACTTGGCGTAAATCGCATCTTTTTCTGATTTGACAGCCCAGAGTTCGTCATGTCCCATCATCACAGTATCGATAACGGAGTAGTCTTCAAAGGCAAACTGATCTTGGCCCAGCTTGCCAATGCGTTCATTAGGATCTTTAGATACATTGCCTGAAGTCGGCGCTAGATCACCGCCTAGAATTTTCATAAACGTCGATTTACCGCACCCATTGGCGCCGATCAGGCCATAGCTGTTGCCATCGCCAAATTTGACGGAAACATTTTCAAACAGTGGTTTAGCGCCAAACTGGATAGTGATATTGGAGGAAATAAGCAATTTTGGTTACCGAGTTAATCAATGATGCAGGCATAAAACGGCGCGCATTATGACACAATTTTTCTGCAACTCAACCAATCGACAACACATCTTTGCGTCGACGTTCAGCGATAGAAAAAGATCTTCAACCCGGTCTGCCAGTGCGAGCGGTGGCAGTCGTCATTATCCAGATTGATCCTCAGCTAGCACCTCCTTGATCGCCTTGAGCTCATCTGCTTCGGACTTATCCTTATAAAAGGGATCGAGAGGGTAGCAGCCGGAAATCAGCCCCTTTCGCGGCGCAGTGGTGCAATCGCTAAAGGTTCGGCAAATTTTCTTTCTCACCATGCCTCTGCCAGATAGCAAATCAACCGGTAAGTCAGGATAGGAGAGCACCATTCTGCCAATACCCACAGAATCAACCATCTGATTTTCAACCAGTCCCTGCGTTACGTGGGCAAACCATTCCTGCAAATAGGTGTACCCAGACCCTACAAAGATGAGATTCGGAAATTGGGCTTTAAGTTCCGCCGTTGCTTTAATCATCCTGGCGACGCCAACGAGCGGATCTTCCGGCGGCTGGTATCCATCCGATGGTGGATAGCGCGCCGGTCGCTGAATGTGTGGATTGTAGTAAGGGCTACCCGCAGTGATGCAGACCAGCCGAATATCGAGTTGCTCCAGCAGACCCAGAAATTTTACCGTCTCAGTGAGATCAACCTCTAGCCCGGTATCATCACCGCCAAAACGATAGCTCCCTTCGACGATGACCGGTTCACCGGTACCCTTAGGTCCGGGTTTGAACGGCGCCAGATCATAAGCGGACAATCGCACGCCGATGCCGAGATCAGGACAACGTGTCTTTATGCCATGAACCACATCTCGCAGAAATCGAGTGCGGTTCTCAAAACTGCCACCATAACGACCTTCCCGGGACACGCCCGAAAGAAGCTCATGTGAGAAGTAACCGTGACAGTGTTTCACATCGACAAAATCAAAGCCTGCCTGTGCAGCAAGCTCAGCTCGCTCTATAAAGCGGGCAACAACTGCGTCAATTTGGTCATCGCTCATCAAATGTCGGTCGGTACCATTGACGCGCAAATCGAGTTCCGGATGCCGATAAACCATCTGCGGTTCGATAACGCCGGTCGGCCGACTCCAGCGGCCCGAATGTGTCAGCTGCAGCCCAACAACCAGATCTTCATCGGTTCCAAACTTCTGCCTGTGAGCTGCGCGCATCTCTTTATAGAGGGATGAGATGTTATCAACCGTATCGTTATTAAGTACCAGCTGCCTGGGATTCGCCCTGCAGGCATGATCGATTGCAGACGCCTCGCATCCCCACAATAGTTTTGCGCCGCTGCCCGCAAAATTCAGCCAGCGACGGGCGACTAACTCAGAGGGCTGGCCATCGATTTCAGCATCCCAACCTTCCATTGGCAAAATCGAATATCGATTGCCGATGGTTCTGCTGCCCCATTGGATAGATTCACCCAGACAGGTTTCCTTGGCACCGGGGGCAATCTCATCCGATTGGCTCGCCACTGGGATATTGTAACCAAACCCCGAAAACACCTCCTGAAGTTGATGAGCTGTTTTGATCGCGGGTATTTTTTTTAACTTCATGATGAGATTAACTCCAGGCGACGGGCGATGTCTTCGAGGATCAACAGGTCTGATGCAGGTCTTGGGGCAATACCCGGCGGGCACTGATCATTACTCAGCGTGCCGCATATTTTAAGAAACTGCGCGGCACTATGCTTGTAGGAAGGCACAGGCGCACGAAACACGAACTGGCCAAGATACTGCAGCAAGTCATTTAAACCGTAAAAAGCATCGTCACCTGCCAACCAGCAAGCATCGCGTTTCGCAAAAATTTCAGGGGCGAACGATGACAGACCCAGCAAATAGTCACTGCCATAGATCACCATGTCGATGGCTAAGTCATTGCCAGTAAACACTTGGAATTCAGGTCTAACATCATTACGCAGGCGTATTCTTTCCCACTCCTGCAGACGGTCTAGTGACGAATGTTTCGCACCAAGGCAATTGGGCAGCATCATAAGCTCACGATAAGCCGCTAAATCATAGATGCGTCCATAGGGGACAAATTGCGCCCCCAACTCGAAGCCGACAAAATCAATGCCTGAGGTGATTTGCCGTAACGCACCAACCCAAGCTTCGCCATCTAGACCATTGAGCCCCCAACTTGGGAAAACGACAGGCGTGCCACGAGCGTCAGCAATTTCCGAAATCCTTTCCTGGTAAGCTGATACATTAAGACTGTCGTTCTGGACATCAACCACGCAAGCACCCGCAACAAAACGATCACAGATGTCACTGGTAATCTCGAGCACCCTGACTCTATCTTTAGCCTCTAGGAACTGCACGGAACCGGTGTCCATGTTGACCGCGGGTATAAGACCAGCATCAATGGTTCGTTGTAGGTGTGCGGAAAAACCGTGCCAGTCTATGCTGCCATCAGCAAAAAACGGCAGATAAACCGCTGACATCCCCACTATTTTTCTCCGCGGCTGAATCAAATCAACCGCATCACTGTCGTTATTCATTTCAATCTCGCTCACAAGTATTGTTGGTACGTCACAGCGCTTTTTGTTTTTAGCTAAGCCATGGTGGGCAGATGTTCAAGCATCACCTCGTAAAGCAATGCCTCACCTTTCAATTCTTTTTCAAATTCGTCTAAAACAAAATCTGCCATGCGCACAACCTCCCGGCCGATGCTGCCGGCAATATGTGGCGACAACCATACGTTGTTGAGTTGATACAGAGGACTGTCTTCTGTGGGCGGCTCCTGTTGAGCGACATCTAACAGGGCGGTAATATCCCCCCGTGCTTCAAGCGCCTCGATCATGCCTGGCTCATCTACCGTCGCGCCTCTGCCGGTATTGATGAAGGTGCTACCTTTAGACATGGACATAAAATGTTCCCGACGCAGCATATTTTCAGTTTCGGGTACATTCGCCAGATGATTACTGACGACGTAACCCCGTTCAAAAGCCTCTTCAAGTCCCACTCGCGTCACACCCATTTTTTCGGCATCAAGCGCAGATAGAAAGGGATCAAAAACGAGTATGTTCGCCCTGTGATAGGAGAGACGCCGAATAACCTCGCGTCCAACCATCCCGGCACCTAGGATCGAAATTTCAATTTCATAGTTACCTCGCGCCTTGGTTGGTTGCCAAGCGCTAGCACCCTCAGACCCCAGCCGACGAGCCAATCCAAAGTAACCTTTTGCCGCGAGCGTCATTTGGGCAACAGTAAATTCGGCCACCGGAATACCGTTCGCTGCCCAGGCGGAAACCACCCGTATCCCCTGCTGTAGAAAAGGCTCAGCGAAATACTTCACAGTGCCAGCGCCATAGAACACCATTTTGAGCGCAGACATTTGTTTGATCTGGGCTGGCGTCAATCGAGGCATACCCCAAGTTGAGAATATGTAGTCGATCTCGGATAGCTCTGGCAGCAAGTCATCGAAGTTATCTTTACTCACAATCACCGGATGGACATCGGCCAGCGCCTTCAACCTTTCGACTCTTGAATCCGGATATACGTGCGTGAGCAAATCTTGCCTGTTGCCAAAAAAAACTGCGCGGGGCTTGTTCATTCGGCGACCTCATACTCATGTTCTATTTCAGCCAGCATTTGATGCAGCGTTTGCGCATCATTCGCAAGGTTTTCAGGCTCATCGTCTTTGACAAATTCCAAGCACACATAACGTTCACTGTCGCCTGTCTTTTGCTCATGTTCATGCACAAGCGCGAGATATTTCTTCCAACGCTCAACACCCGCCGACAGCGGGTGTCTGTCTTTAAATTCTGGCCACCAATGAAAAGCATGGACAGATGAAAGCTTGTTCAGGTTGATGACTTGCTTGAGCCCCTCGCAACAGTTTTCTAATTCCGCACCATTTGGCGGCTGCCAGAAGCTTGATACCGCCGCATGATCAACTGACTTTATCAATCGCACAGCAGAATGGGTGGTATCGGTCAAAGTGCCCTGGTGATATTCATAAGCGACTTTTAAACCTCGCTTGGCCGCGAGGTCACCGATTCTGCGACTATCTGCAATCGCTGTTTGCCAGTCCTCTTCAGTCGCCTTATCACTGCCCTTTGCCCCGGCCCACACTCGAATAAGTGGCGCACCGAGGGCAACGGCTGATTCGAGTATAGTCTCAAACGCGTGACGGTTTTTGCTGGCGCTGCCAGCCAAAAAATAATATGAACCGTATGCTGCAACTTTCAAACCCGCAGCTTCGGTTAGCGCACGAATTTCCATCGCTTTTTCGAGATCACCAGGCGGAACGTGAACATCCCCTCCCCACTCTATTGCCGCCAAGTTGTTCACTACGCATAGATTGACAATCTCTGCCGGTTCAAGCTGTCTGAAAGTAATTGATACTAGTCCGGTTTTCACCTGTTACTCCGTAAAGGTCCAATCCTAGAAAAACTGATAGCGGCATCGGGTTACAATTGTTGCTAATGTACATAAGCACCCGTTAAATTAGTAGGCCTTCCTCGTTACCGAAATGGTGACTGGAGCAAATTTTTCACTTCATCAGCACCCAAGCGGCGGATCATCATGCAAACAACCACCGAGTTTTCGGACTATCTGCTTGATTTTGTTGTAAGACAAATGGAGACATTGGAGCGAGACTTTTTTCATGGTCTGGTTTTGCCTTCAAGGCTTGCAGGCTATCCTATGGGTGCAGACGTCAAAGGTGACCTGTTATTTGTTCTGGGTATGCTTCACGAGGCAGCGGTTTCACAGATAAACGATGCTAATGTCATTACCGCCAGCAGAAAAATCCTTGAAAGTATTGATGGCAAGGCAACCCACAGCTTCTATTCTTATCGAACAGCCGAAACACTGCTTCGTTGTCAAACTGAAGCCAGTGCCGACTTCGAATCAAATCCCTTACTCAAGGGATTTAACCCTGCACAGATTGCCGAGGTCGCCAAAGCGTGTGACTCGACACAAATGGTGGCACAACTTGGGAAAACATTGCCGCGAAACTATGTCGCGGTGCTCGGTCGATGTGAGTTAGCGAGAGTCGCGCTCGGATTAACGCAACCAAATATCTATATGGATGATCTGGTCGACAGGACCCGGGATTTACTTTCTCGCAATAGCAAAGGGTTTATCGACGACTCCCTTAACGGAGAATCACGTTACGACATTTACTCCGCCGATATCTATTTGTTCACAGAGCCTTTTTCCAACCTTTTGGGTGATGTCTGGACTTCAGGATTTAACAACGTACTTGATTTCATTAGTCTGATGGGCACAACTGACGGCACTGCGCTCCCATGGGGCCGCTCTACCGGGGCGTTGGGGCTGTGCATCAATATCGAATTAGCAGGCATGGTGCTCGGTAGAAACATGAACAAGGAACCCGACCATTGGCTTGCTCGGGGCATTAATGCCGCTGAGCATCTAGACGCTTGGTTTAGCAACGGGCTGATCAATGCTCATAGAGGCAAATCAACATTTGCGTATCGCGGACCTTTTCGTCAGGTGCAAATGACGCTGGACATACTCGGCAAACTACTGCAAACCGTGCTCGAACTGAAAAACACAGACACCCCTGAGCTGAATGCTGCATCTTTCGCTTTTCCCAAGACGGACAAACTTTACGCCCTATCTACTACGAGCAATGCCTCAGCATGGAGTTTTGCCAACGACCAACTTAGATTTGTTGTGCCGTTCGTTGGTGGCACTGCTTCCGACTACTTGCCCGCGCCGCGCAATCCTGGCGTATTCGAATACCCGGTGGACAGTGATCTTGCGACCGGTGTACCGGTTGTAACTCAAGGAGAAGTGAGCTTCACCACCGCTATGGTGCCTACGGCGCTCTCAACTCAAAAAAGCCAAGTCACGGCAACATGGGCACAGTTATCAGAAGTTTCACGCAAGCTCGAAGGCGAACGGAAACTACTTGATGTGCCCACCACCGTTGAGTATTCAGCGAATCACCGTTCAATTGATATCAAGGCGCGGTTCGCACTCGACTCGCACGTTGATGCGATCAGCTGGCAGTTCTCTGAAATTGAGAAACGACCCTTGAAGGTGCGATTCAAAACCGACTTGCAACATCAGCTAGCCACGGTGCCGGTTCATGGTTTGAAGCCCTATCGAAGCTTTTGGCACGAATTTTCTCGTGTTCATCAAATTGATATACCGCTGACCGGTCACAATACAGGGACCGAACTCGAAGTCTCAGCAACGATCACACCTAAACTGCGAGTTGCTCAAACCATCGGTGATCACCATTACCAAAGAAGCCTTTATGATCCGATTGCCGAGGATGTGGTAGATGTTTTTTTCCCGCGACGCTGCTGGCGCGATCTCACAGAGGCAAAGAAGTTTCTCGCCAATATCGATCTATTTCACTTGCACTGGCCTGAACACTTTTTAGGTACAAATTTGTCTGCTCATGAGGCAATGATCCGGTGCCTGAAAGCCTGCGACGTCGGGATTGTGTGGACGCAACATAATCTCGTGCCGCACAACGTGGCACAACGCAAAAATGCGCATGAGATCTACCAAGCATGGGCTGCGGCCGCTGACGGTGTCGTTCATCATAGTGAAACGGGAAAAACGCAGGTCATGAGCAAATTCAACTTTGCCGAATCGGCAGTTCACAGCACCATTTTTCACGGACATTTCGGTCATTTACAGGAGCAGTCGCCTACCGAGTCCCGACCTGAACTAGAAACCGAGCTCGGACTCGCCTCCGATAAAATCCGAATTGGCATTGTCGGCGCACCGCGCATTGAAAAAAACATCCAAGGATTTCTGAACGCCTTTGCGAAGTCCAAGCGAACAGACATCGAGCTTTACGTGCCAGCACTCAGCGGTACTGAAACACTGCCAGATGACAGCAGAATCAAGGCGACGGCATACAGCATGGTGGACCGGGAGCTGTACAACAAACGCCTCGCAACCATCGACGTACTCGCGTTTCCGATTGAATCAGGTGATTTATTAACAACAGGGGTCGTCGGTGATGCCATCGGCTGGGGTATTCCGGGGCTTGTTTCAGACTGGAGGTTTTTGACTGAAAGCCTCGGAGGTGCCGCAATGCCGATGGGCAATTCTGAACGCTCGATGACAGATGCTATTGATCGGCTCACTCGAGATCAGATTGATCACGCGGCGGAGGAAGCGCGAAACCTAAGGCCCCACTATGACTGGCAAAACCTGTCAAAACAGTTTCTGACAATGCTCGAGGCGCTGGGTACCAAAAGAATCTAAATTTCACCCCCCTGTTCAACTAGGCTTAAGGTCAGTAGAATGTCGGTCTTCGCAGGTATGGGCACAAACCTATACATTTGTTTCATCCTCAGTCCGGGACCCGAACTTAATCTTGCTTTTGCTATCTAATGGCAAGTCCATTACCGATATTGCGCATTGGCAGGCTTAACATACGAATGAAAACAATCAAATTGACCCTTTTGTGGCGTGCAGTTTTTAGCGCACTTCTTCTCACTCTCATCGCGGCTTGTGATTCTGATGATGATGATGCTGTCGACCCTGAACCGGTCGCTGCGACGTCTATTGTTCGAATTATCAATGCTATCCCCGATGCGCCGTCACTCACGCTCACGGTGAATGACGAGAATTTTGGCAGCGCCGCCTTCGGTCAGGTGAGCGGTGGATTCACCTCCGCCACGGGCGGCACCGAGACCATGAGTATCGTCTATCAATCAACGGACGGTGAGACAATCAATTTTCTCGAAAACTTGACTGTACCCACCGGTGAAGGACGAGAGGTTTATATCCTGCTCACCGGCACTTTTGCTACGCCAATCAGTAGCCTGATTGACAACCCTCTAGCAACAACGGCGCTTGGGGTTCAATTCGGCAGCTCCGTCAACAATGGCCAGGCCGTCGATGTATACCTGACGAACGCAGACACTTCGCTTGAGACCGCTGTGCCTGCTGCGACTTTAAATTTTGACGGACTATCTTCCCAAGCGGAGTTTGCTTCGGGCACTGACTACAGAATAAGAATCACGACGGTAGGATCGACGGACGTGCTTTACGATTCAGGCACGATTTCGCTGCAAACGAGTGGCAATCAGATTTTTCTGCTGGTTGATTATTTTGGACCCGGAGACTCTCCATTCCGGGTGGTTAGTATCGCCAGCGGCGTGGCATCTTCTCTACAGGGTGAAGCGCTTCCTGCGGCAATACGTGTGGCAAATTTTGTCACCAACACCCCATCGGTCGATTTTTACTTCAACGACACAAACGACTTACCTGAGTTTCCCGGTATTACCTTCGGCGAATATACCGACTATTTAAACCTCGACGCTGGGGCAAGGTCTATCAACGTAACGCCGAACGGTGAAAAGACAAATTTCATTTTTGAGCAAAACGTTACTCTGGTCGCTGGCGAAAGCAGAACGTTACTGCTTGCAGGTGATCCTGCTTCCGAAGATGGTGTTCTCGGTATTGTCGTACCTGATAATGATCGTCCTATTTCAACGGAGCTTCTGCTCAGATTTCTGCACGGCTCAGCTGAATCCGGCGCTATTGACTTCTACGTACTGGAGACCGGAGAAACGGTCGATGACGAAACACCGGATATCGAGGGCGCAACCCTACTAACAAACATTAATGTGCCTGTGGCAATAGGCACCTATGATCTCATCGCGACCCCAACAGGGGAAACCACTGTGCTCGCGGGACCCACTAGGTTATCCGTTGATGTCGGGATCTATACCATTATTCTGACCGAATCAGAAAATGGGGGCGCTCCCTTCACCTTCGCAGTGCGGGAGGAATCGCTTGACTAGGTCGCGCTCTAAAACTGAATTAGTTGAGCCGAAAGGCGCTGCTTACGTCAATTATCTTACTGGAATTCAAGCATCAGCTATGACAAAACAACTGTATAGATACCTCTTAGCCAGCGCATTCATATTGTTAGCCGCCTGCGGCACAGATGAAGGTTTTGTACCCGAGGAACTCTCTATCCGCCCTCAGGTCGCTGAACTACAATTTGTCAACCTTATTCCAGACAGCCCGGAATTGTTAGTAGCCTTTGTCGACGACGATGCCAATACGGCGTTCAGCGACGTTGTTGAATTTGGCACATCAACCGTCCAGAGAGAACTGCTCATCGACGACTATGACTTAAATGTCAGTTACTTTGATGCTGATGGTGACCAGATCACTATCATCGAAAACGAGTCAATCAGGCTTACCGACCCGGATCAGCTGGTATACATTTTTACAGGCACGCTCGCCGCACCTAATCTGGAATTTAGAACGTTTCTAGAACCCCAGTACGACGAAAGCCCAATTGAATCGGGAACGGTTGAGGTCTGGTTCACTTCCGGCGTTGTTGATCCAACCTCACTGGATGTCTACCTTACAAGCCCTACAGAGGACCTCTCAAGTGCCACGCCAATAACCAATCTGATCGCCGGCGGGGTATCTGAAGTATTGACCATCGATAGACTGACCAGTTACCGACTGAGAGTAACGTCCAATAATGCTACCGAAGTACTTTTTGATTCCGGTGTGTTTATCCTTAGCGATCGCTCACGCACCCTATTTGCCCTTGCTGAATATTTTGGGCCTGACCTTCCGGGCACGACTGTGCCCAATGTGAACGGCATAGGCGTCAACGCATTTGGTTCAACAAGCTTCTCTAACAGTGGGCTACCCAGCCAGCTCAGAGCAATCAACCTGACCAGTGACCTGCCAGCAGTAGACCTCTATTTCGGCAGTACGACCGATGCACCATATACTGCGGACCTTAATCGACTGGAAGTTGGTTCTTACACGGATATTGATACCGGCATAAATAATCTGAACGTCACTCTGCCGGGCGTTAAGGATCAATTCCTGTTCGAGCAAGATCTGACCGTCGCCTCAGGCACATTTAATACATTAGTCGTCTTCGGCAGTGATACCGACGATTCTCTTTCTTCAGTTTTGTTTATCAATGACGCGCGTCCCATTGATCAACGCGTCACCATAAACTTCGTCAACACTGCGCTGGTCAACAATTCAGCCAACGTTTATTTTTTGGACCCAGGACAGGTAGTTGCCGATAGCACGCCGCAGATTGCAGGCGCTGCAACCAATTCGTTTAGCACGTTTACAGCTCGGCCAGCCACCGTCGACCTCGTGATCACTTCAGCGCTGAATAGCAGCGTGTTATACGGGCCCGAGCGCACCACCCTAACAGGCGGCATTAATTACTCGTTCATATTGGTAGAAGACACGATAAGCGCGGGATCAACGACTGAACTTGTGGTTCTGGAAGACGCAAATTAACAGCATTAGACAAACCGTTTCAGTCCGTCACTAATCACCTAGTAACATTGATCAACTCGCACCATTGATAATCTAGCACCATTGATCTTTTTCTTTAGCGAAAACCGTGTTGCTGGCACTGCGCGATCGAAACACCAATCACGCCGCTGCATTGGTCATCACTGAACCGTTGGGCTTGCTACCCCACGGGTCGTCATTCAGGCTTTTTAAGACGAGCTTTCGATAGAACCCCTGTGTGCTTGGATATCAAAGAAGCATTCTTCGACATCACTCACCCTTCACATTTGCGGTGAATCAGGGCGTGTCGTCAACGAGAATAATACCTCCGGGAACACCACCCCCCTCCGCATCAACGAGAAACAAAGAATAGATTCCGCCGTTGGTCAGCGTAATTCGATCAGGACCCACCAGCACTGTAGATTCGTTCGGTTCAGTGAAAGATACATCATATTCACCTCCTTCCAGGAAAAGTGAGCCATTAGTCAAAAGTGTAAAATCTGACAGCACGGGTGTTGTGCTTGTCACCAGCGCGTCCGGGTTAGCCACGTAAATATCAAGATTCCCAGCGTCAGCTGCAGCATTGATTATCCTCAACTGCGCGCCGGTATCTACCGGTCTACGCGTATCCGTCAGAAACCTCCCCTGAACATCGCCGGTTGCAGCAGTACCGGCCAGAACGAGCGTCCGACTTTCACCTGCGATCAGTCGCCGTTGCTCTTCCTGCAAGACCGCTGCGGGTTGGCTGACAAGCGTTGCTGCGAAGAGATGTTCGTTGGTGTCAAGCTCTTCAAAGGCTGAAACGGTGCCAAAGGCAAGATTCGCAAATGCCGGTGCTTCATCTAGATTAATATCTACCGCAGCGATATCGGCCACCATATTCGCGACACGAAAGCTCGTCGGAAGGCGCTCATCAATAAATCCTGAAGCGCTCGTCGCGTTAATGCGAATCATCCGGACACCCCCGCCAACACCAAAACTATCGGCTACAGCGAGCAGAGTTCGAACTTCAGCTTCCAACTCGACGACTCCACCATCATAAATAACACTATCATCGCCACTGGCTGTTACCAGTATTCGCCGCTCCCCGCTGTCAACGGTCGAGATAGAGGAAGATGCATTAACTGCCAACGATGTGGGTGTGAGCCCATTAATCGAAGCGCTGGTAAGATCCCCAGACAAATAGATATCTAACCCAGAAGTCAGGGTTGAGCCATTAAAAAAATGGATTTCAGAAGATCCGGCTGCGATCTCACCCGCTTCCTCAACATCAATAATAGAAAGGGTTGGTGCGGCAAGACTGCCTGTGACCAGGACAGAATAGTCCCTGTTGGTCTCGGTGCCGAGCGATTCGTTAGTATCAATGATAACTTCGGTTGTACCTGCTGCATCAAAGTGTGAAACCACCGCTTCAAAACTGCCTGGGCTCACAGTGCGCAATCCACTTGATTGGGCATAGGAAACTGTAGCGAACAGTGTACCGTTCAGATCATAGCTTAGTGTGGGAGCGTTAGGCACTAAATTTACAAATCTGACTTGTGATGGATCCACGAAGCGACGGTTAAAATCATCGTCGCCGCCGCATGCATTCAGAAAAAGTGACAGCAATATCACCAGTACAGAAAAAGCCCACTTCATGTGGTTCTCCATTTATTATTGGTAAAAGTATGGATAAGTAAAAACAGTGTTAGTCTTAGTAACATCAGGCAAACAATAGTTCATTAATTTCGATACATAGGCGCAACCGGGGAAGAGATTCATTGTCTTCTTCATGCTTGCTGTACGACCCTCGAAAAGATGCCCCAATCTAACGATTTACCCGGAGATGTCAACTACCCGTAGTTATTCTCAAGATGCGCTGGCATGACGCAACGTCCAGCAACGATGGATATGTTTTCGCTGTTGAAAATCAAAGGGGATAGACTCAGCTGTCATATCGCTCACCACAAACTCATCTTGCAGACAGTCATCGAGTTTAAATCCGCGAAGATTGTTAGAGAAATAAAGCACACCATCCTTCGCTAAATACCTCATGGACTGCCGCAACATACTAACGTGATCTCTCTGCACATCAAACACATCTGTCATTCTCTTTGAATTAGAAAAACTTGGTGGGTCGACAAACACAATATCAAACGTTTCTGAATTTCCAGACTGGTTCAGCCACTTGATGCAGTCAGCCTGAACAAAGGCATGGCGGTTAACATTGTTTCCTTCGAGCAAATTGTTCAACAACATATTCCGCTCTGCCCAATCAAGATAAGTTCGGGACATGTCAACAGTGACCGTGCGTTTCGCACCGCCCAGTGCCGCGTGAACGGTAATCGACCCTGTATAAGCAAACAAATTGAGGACAGACTTTCCCCGACTTTGTTCCGCAATCCTGAGACGGATTGGACGATGATCGAGAAAAAGTCCCGTATCGAGGTAGTCTTCAAAATTAACCCAGAACTGTCCCTGCCCTTCCTTGACCTTATGGAAATGTTTTAGCTCTCCGAGCTTCTCATATTGATCTCTGCCTTTTTGGCGACGGCGAGCTTTCAGAAATATTTCATCTGTGCTGACATCCAATACAGCTGGAATAATGGAAATAATTTCCCTGATCCTCAGCTTTGCTTTGGCTTCCTCGATAGTCTTTGGTGCTTCATATTCCTGCACATGGACCCAACGTTTCTCACCATCATAAACATCAATAGCGACGGAATAGTCTGGTAAGTCAGCGTCATACAACCGGTAACAATCCACGTTTTCTTTTTTTCGCCAACGATTGATTTGTTTGAAATTTTTAACAAGACGGTTTCTGAAACCATTCGACTGCTCAGAGAGCTCATCCATCGGGATCAGGCGTGGCAATCGATAGTCATGGAAAAACTCTTTCTCTTCGATCTTAAAATGCAACAGCTTACAAGGAAGCGCACCGTTGAAGAGGGAATGAATCTTGTGAGCTCTGACCCCCACAACTTTCCCCCTCGATTTGTCGTCAGTGAATACTGAAGCATTCCACCCTTTAAACTTGGTCTTGAGTAACTGTCCAATTTGACCGTACAACCGATCAAGGTCTTCATCTTGACCAAGGCGTTTACCATAAGGCGGATTTAAAACAACGAGCCCTGCTTCCGGCACTTCCGCCTTAAAAGAGAAAAGATCCTGGTGTGTAATCGACACAACATCGGTCAGTCCCGCCTGCCGAATATGCTGGTTAGCACGCCCAAGCGTTGCCTTATGATGATCATAGCCAAGAATCATGGGGGGATGTTCAAGCCCCTTTCGTCGACGCTCGGAGGCTTCGCTTAATAACCTTTGCCAAATCGCCGCATGGTGCTGCTTCCACCCAAGAAATCCGTAGTAAGTTCGATTGATACCCGGCGCAATATCGCAAGCCATCATTGCAGCTTCTATTGGCAGGGTTCCAGAGCCACACATAAAATCCACTAATGCGCCACCCGCGTTAAAAGTATCTAGCCACTTAGCTCGATAGAGTATGGCCGCAGCAAGATTTTCCTTTAGTGGGGCAGCGGAACCCCGAGTACGGTAGCCCCGCAGGTGAAGACTCTCGCCAGAAAGGTCAAGATATATCTGGACCTCGTCGTTGTTAATATAAACGTTAACCTGAATATTCGGCTTATCGGTTTCAACCGATGGTCTCTCTCCCGTCGCAGCACGAAACTGATCAACAATCGCATCTTTTGTTTTCAGCGCAGCATATTGACTATGGGTAATGGCAGAGTTACTCACGCTGGCATCGACGGCAAAGGAGTCTAGCGCAGACAAGTGTTGGCACCAGTCAATTTTACTTACGCCATCATAGAGTGCTTCCGGTGTTGCTGCCGGATAACGCCCCAGCGGCAAAAGTATTCGATTGGCAACCCGTGACCATAGACAGGCGCGGTAGGCATTTTCAATCCCACCGGAAAAATAAACACCGGCACGGGCCTCCTTAACCTCAGTCATACCCATCGCGACAAGCTCTTCAGCCAACAGCGTTTCCAGTCCTTTGGCGGCGGTTGCAAAGTAGGTATTGATCGCGCTCATGAGTGATGCCTAGTTCAGAAATTTTCGCGCTGTCACTATACAGTGAAACTAGCGTTTACGTTACACTCGATCGACCATAACTATCAGAGATGCACGAATATGAAATACCGGAAGCCAATAATCAGCTTGATACAGGGCATTGTCATCGCCACATTGGGCATGACTGCTCAAGCGGGAGACATCGCCGACAAGCTGGAAATAGCAATGAAAGCTGAGATTCGCGGGGAGTCGGATACGAAACGAGACAAAAATCGTAAACCCAGAGAAACACTCGCCTTCTTTGGCCTTGAGGACGACATGAAAGTGGTCGAACTTATTCCCGGTGGTGGCTGGTACACCAAATTACTCGCGCCCATCTTAGCTGAGAATGGACAGCTTCATGTTGCTTTCGGCACCCGTTGGATGGAAAAGAATTTGCTGACACAACCAGGATTTGAAGACGTTAAAGTTGCTGCGCCAAAGACAAAAATGTATCGCCCAGAGGGCGCGCGTTTTTACACGCTTGAAAGCACACCGCTGGGTTTAACAAACCAAGACATCGTTTTCACATTCAGAAACTATCACAACTTTGATAAAGCGGGTCGTGAGGCGATGAATCAAGCGGCGCATAAATCACTTAAAAGTGGCGGTATATATGCGCTTGTCGACCACACCAAAAGACACATGGAAGGTTTGAACGGTGAAAATGGCAGACGTTTTGATCCTGTGCTTGCAATAAAGGAGATTCAGGCCGCGGGTTTCGAATTCGTCGATTATAGTGACCTGCACTTCCGGGCTGACGATGAACTCGAATATGAAGTGGGTCGTCGATCAGTGAGTGGGAACACGGACCGCTGGACGCTCAAGTTCAAGAAAATCTAAATCAACGCGTCAAAATTCATCCACCCAGACTAAACCGCAGGCGATCACCTGCGGTTTTTTTTCGCCCTCAAACGGTGCACTAATTCTATTTCCCCTGCCAAATCGGTGCGCCAGCTTGCACTTACTTTGTACGACTTTCCCTATCTCATTGTTTTTATTAATATTAATTTCTGGCACGCAATCTGCATTACCCTAGTCGTGAAGCGCACCCACACAGAAAATTAAACACACGAATTACCTACAAAACTAGGAAAACTCTACATGAAGATCAAAACAGCAGTAATCACCTTGGGAACAACACTCCTTATGACTTCACTTTCAGCTCAAGCTGAGCTGAGTGCCAACGTCGCTATTACGACCGATTATTCGTTTCGCGGAATTTCGCAAAATGATGAAGCTATGGCTATTCAGGGTGGCTTCGACTACGCCCATGAAAATGGTTTCTACGCGGGTGTTTGGGCCTCAAATGTTGATGATAGTTTCTTCGCAGGCTCGAGCATCGAATTGGACACCTATGCTGGATGGAGTGGTGATGCAGGTCCCGTCAGCCTCGATGTGGGTTATCTGCGCTACAACTATCCTGATAGCGATGCTAGCGATCCTCTGATTGGATATGAAACCGATACTGATGAATTTCATATTGGCGTATCCAAAGATTTTGGCACAGTGAGTGCAGGTTTCACATATTACTACAGCCCTGACTTCTTTGACGTAGGGAACGGCAGCTACTTCGACTTCGGCGTTGATATTCCCGTCGGTGATTTCTCGATCGCCTTGCACTACGCAGCGACTAAAATCGATGAAAAAGACGGCGGTGCAGACCTCGACTACGCAGACTATGGCATCGGCGTTTCAACTGAGTTCGAAGGTTTTGGTCTTGATCTGAGTTACTCCGGTACTGACGACGATGGACTATGCAGCGGCAGCGATCTGTGTGACGGACGCGTATATTTTACTGTCTCCAAATCGATGTAGCTCTACTCGATAAGCCCTGCTTCAAGCAATCTCAATTGAAGTAGGGTAGCCCAGAAAACTAACAAAAATATCACCGGCCTCGTGAGGCATTAACTCGCCCACGAAAAGACAACAACGAATGCAAAAGGCATTAAAACCACTTGGAGTAAAACCCATGAAATTAGTCACAGCAATAATTAAACCGTTCAAATTGGATAGCGTACGTGATGCGTTATCTGAATTGGGCGTTGCGGGTGTAACCGTCGCTGAAGTCAAAGGCTTCGGTCGGCAGAAAGGCCATACAGAACTTTATCGAGGCGCTGAATACGTGGTCGATTTTCTGCCCAAGGTAAAGGTTGAGATAGGGATTGACGATGACAAGCTGGATGCAGTGATCGACGCAATTACCCTTGCTGCGCGAACAGACAAAATTGGTGACGGCAAGATATTTGTCACCGACTTGGTCCAAGCCATTCGTATCAGGACCGGTGAAACCGGCCCTGACGCACTTTAATCAGACTCTGAGGTTACAACCATGCAAGATCAGATTTTTCAACTCCAGTATGCTATGGATACGTTTTACTTCCTCGTTTGCGGTGCGCTTGTCATGTGGATGGCAGCCGGATTTGCAATGCTTGAAGCTGGACTTGTCCGAACAAAAAACACGACAGAAATACTCACCAAAAATGTCGCGCTATTCTCGATTTCCTGCATCATGTATCTCGTGGTGGGTTACAGCATCATGTACGGCGGCGAAATCTTCCTAACGGGGATTGAAGGCGGCGATACTCTCGTTAAAGATGCGCTTGCCAGCTCAGCCGAAAATGGCTTTGATGGTGATTCGGTTTACGCCGGCCCATCAGACTTCTTCTTCCAAGTCGTCTTTGTAGCAACCGCCATGTCTATTGTGTCTGGCGCTGTGGCTGAGCGAATGAGGTTATGGCCGTTTCTAGCCTTTGCTGTCGTCATGACAGCCGTTATTTACCCACTTGAGGGCAGCTGGACATGGGGTGGTAACGCCGTATTTGGGCTTTACAGTTTGGGCGATGACTTCGGCTTTTCTGACTTCGCCGGTTCCGGCATTGTACATATGGCCGGCGCTGCTGCTGCGTTAGCAGGCGTTCTTTTACTGGGTGCACGCAAAGGAAAATATACAGAAGATGGTCGAGTGACGCCTATCCCAGGCGCTAACCTGCCGCTCGCAACCCTAGGCACATTCATTCTCTGGATGGGCTGGTTCGGATTTAACGGCGGCTCAGTACTCAAGTTAGGTGATATCAGCAACTCAAATGCTGTCGCAATGGTATTCCTCAATACCAATGCAGCGGCAGCCGGCGGTCTCGTCGCGGCACTGATCATTTCACGACTGAAGTTCGGCAAAACCGACCTGACAATGACCCTGAACGGCGCGCTCGCCGGGCTCGTCGCCATTACGGCGGAACCTTCGACGCCCAGTGCATTGGAAGCAACATTAATCGGTGCCGCTGGCGGCGTGATTGTTGTCTTTTCCATTCTATCGCTGGACAAATTAAGAATTGATGACCCGGTTGGCGCCATCTCGGTTCACGGTGTCGTCGGATTGTGGGGGTTGTTAGCAGTTCCCCTGACTAACGACGGAGCAACCTTCTTGGGCCAAATCGTGGGCGCATTGACTATTTTTGGCTGGGTATTCGCTGCCAGTTTTGCGACATGGTTCGTTATCAAACTCATTATTGGCATTCGTGTCAGCGACGAAGAAGAGTACGAAGGTTCAGACGTCAGCGAATGTGGCATCGAAGCTTATCCTGAGTTCACAGGCACCAGAGGCTCCGGCATCTAGTCAGACCCAGGAAACACTGTGCCGGAATTCCAATCTTCCGGCACAAAACAGAACCCCTCTTGCGGAGACATCCTGTCTCCGCTTTTTTTTACCCGGGATTTACTCAAACGCCTTGAGGCAGGTATTGCGCCAAAAGTACGATCGATATTCCCTATTGATTCGATCAAAACAATCCGTTTTTACAATTGCTCTTTGCCCGTTAATGTTCGCTCCACCAATGAGTTATTACACACGTCGTGACACAACTCGCGACACAAGGAGCAATAAATGCAGACCAGAGAATCAAAAAGGGTACCAGACGTCACCTTCAAAACGAGAACAGACGATGGCTGGAAGAATATAACAAGCAATGACATTTTCGCCGGCAAAACCGTGATCGTTTTTTCACTGCCGGGCGCATTCACACCCACGTGCTCTGCAACACATCTACCCCGCTACGAACAATTGGCGCCTCAGTTTGCCGCTGAGGGTATAGATGACATCATCTGCATCGCTGTGAATGACGGCTTTATCATGTATGCGTGGGAGAAAGAACAGGCGCTGAATCACGTGAAACTCATACCGGACGGAAATGGTGAATTCACAGAGCAAATGGGCATGCTTGTAGACAAAACTGATCTCGGATTTGGCAAACGATCTTGGCGCTACTCTATGCTGGTTAAAGACGGGGTAGTCGACAAAATGTTCATCGAACCCGAAGTCGAAGGCGACCCATTTGAGGTATCTGATGCAGAAACCATGCTGAGATATATCAACAGTGATGCTGCCATTCCCGAGTGTGTTGCCGTGATCAGTCGGCCCGGGTGCCCGCATTGCCAACGCGCCAAGGACGTGCTCGCAGCACGTAATATGAACTATAACGAAATTGTGCTTGGCAAGGATATCGAACATCCCGCACTTAGAGCGCTCGCTGGGTCTACCACCGTACCTCAAATATTTATCGGCGGAAAACTCATTGGTGGCGCTGATGATCTTGAGTCCTTCGGCGTATAGAACAGAACACTTGTTCTTAAACCAGACGCGAGAGAATCGGCATTTATTTGCAGATTCTCTCTGACTGATACATGTATAATCTCGCGATGATGCCAAACGGCACCACCACGCTTAATTTGGGATTAGTACATGCTCTTCAAGAACGCCTCGATATACCGCTTGACTCAAAGTTTCGATTCAAACACCGATTCGCTGCAAGACCAGCTTTTACAGCGCTCTTTTACACCTTGCTCCGGTTTCAGACCGTCCAGCTTCGGCTGGGTGCCACCGATATCGGGTGTCGAGGATGCGCCACTGTTCCACGAGGTTGCAGGTTGCATACTACTTTGTGCTCGTCGGGAAGATAAAGTGATTCCCCCGAGCGCCCTCAACGAGGCGATTGCCGAACGCGTAGAGAGAGTGGAGTCATTGGAGGGAAGAAAGCTAAGATCAAAAGAGCGCATGAGTATTAAAGATGAAGCGCTGGCCGAACTGATGCCGCGGGCGCTGGCCAAGTCCAAACAGATCCTGGGATACATCTCCCCCAGTGACAATCTGCTGGTTATCGATACGGCGAATGCATCAGAAGCTGAATTGTTTATAAACTGCCTTCGAGAATCTCTCGGCACGCTTAATCTGGTACCACCCCAGGTTAAATCAAACCCCAGTGAAACCTTTAACCAGTGGATCCTGAAGCGAAAATTACCCGATAACTTTAACCTTGGTAACCAATGCGACATGGTCGACCCCGAGGACGGCAGCAGTGTAAATTGCCGCAGGCAGGACCTCGATACTCAAGAAATCAGGAATCACATCGAGTCCGGTAAGGTCTGCACAAAATTGGGGATTCGGTGGCATGGAGATCTATCCCTGTCTGTGGACAAGGAACTGATCCTTCGACAGATCAAACTGGAGTCGGGCGACGATGATGCAAACGACGAAGACAACCCTATCGCAAGACTCGATGCTGCCTTTGTCAACATGACCCTCGAATTTGCGAGATTCCTGCCAGCACTGTTCTCCGCCCTTGGCGGCGAAACCCAGTCACTTTCAAGCTAACACCCAAGAAAGACAAGTATTCCCACCGTCCAAAAATTTACGGTATAGTTCTGTCAATCATACGCGAGAGCACGGATATGACTGAGCAGGTTGCGGGCAACGGGTTACTAAATCGGCGCGGACTTTTGAAGGCAACAGGTACCGGACTCGCCGGTGGTGTTTTGATACCAGTCATGGCGCCGGTAAGCGCTGCCGAAGACTGGATGACGACATCCGGCGCACCCATGGATGAATATGGCGCGCCCTCAAAACACGCCCGCCTGAAACGCGTGAACATTGGCGCTCACCCTTATGGTTCTGGCGCAGGTTCATCTTCAACACCGCTTGAAAAGCTTAACGGCACAATCACACCAAACAGCTTACATTTTGAGCGGCATCATAGTGGCATTCCGGACATTGACCCGGCGCGCCACACCCTAACAATTTATGGTGAGACAAATAAGAAACTTCAATTCAGCTATGAAGACCTCTTGGCTTATCCAATGGAGACTCACACCTACTTTCTAGAATGCTCGGGGAATAGTTATAGCAATGTGATTTTCCCTGAGGCTGCCGACAAAACCGTTGGCGAATTAAACGGACTGGTCTCCTGTTCCGAGTGGACAGGTGTCCCTCTACACTACTTGCTCGATGAAGCCGGATTAAACTCAAATGCAAACTGGATAGTCGGCGAAGGTGCCGATGCCGCGGGTTTGACCCGAAGCATCCCAATGAAGATAGCAACTAAAAATGTGATGATTGCGCTCTTTCAAAATGGTGAACCGCTACGCCCTGCTCAGGGTTACCCTATGCGGCTATTTGTACCCGGATCTGAGGGTAACATCAGTGTTAAATGGCTCCAGAATATCAAGGTCCAAAAAACGGCAGCCTACACAAAAGATGAGACTAGCAAATACTCTGACCTGCATGTTGACGGAAAAGCCGACATGTTTTCTCTAGAGATGGGCGTGAAATCTCTCATCACATCACCATCAGGAAAAATGAAACTCAACCGCAAGGGTGTATACGAAGTCTCTGGTCTCGCCTGGTCCGGTGCGGGCGGAATCAATCAAGTAGAAGTCAGTGCCGATGGCGGCAATTCTTGGGCTACCGCTGCACTGCAATCTGAACACCGTAACTTGTCTCTGATGAGATTCAGGATACCTTGGCGATGGGAGGGACAGCCTGCAGTACTACAAAGCCGGGCAACCGACGATAAAGGCAACGTTCAGCCAACCCGGGCCGCCGCACTCGCCAAATATTCAAAGTCAAATATCTATCATTACAATGGCACGCAGAGCTGGCAAGTCACTCAAGCAGGAGTTGTCAAAAATGTTTACGCGTAATTGTCTAGTTGTTAATCATCTTGGACGCGTGTGCCTGGCGCTTCTCGTAACCTTTGTCGTCAACCAAGCACACGCCGGAAATAATCAGGATAACCTCGGCGTACACTTAAAACCGGCACTTGGCCAGACGCCAAACTTACACATAGACAACATCGTTTCACCGGATGGTCTTGCACTACCCGATGGCAGTGGCAGCGCAGCTGAGGGCAAAACACTTTATATTTCAGCGTGTGCAAGCTGCCACGGCATGAGCGGTATGCAACCCGGTAATGAGGTCGCCGGCGGCAAGGGCAGCATCGGCACAGATAGCCCCTTCAAGACCGTTGGCAGCTATTGGCCTTATGCTACAACACTCTATGACTACATCGCCCGAGCAATGCCTTACGACAAGCAAAAATCTCTAACTGTTGATGAAACCTACGCCATTACAGCCTATGTGCTCGAACTCAATCAGATCATTAAAAAAGACGACGTGATGGATAAGCACACACTACCGAAGGTTGTCATGCCGAATGCGGATGGGTTTAACGAACTTAATTGACTATGCCTTGTCCACCATCAGCACAATCCAGTCGAAGAAATTCCGCAGTTCAGATAGCGTTTCACCGATGAAGATGAGGTGCCCCTGTGATAACATTCACAACCTGGCCCCTTAGCTGCACCGCCTAACCTTTTTACATCTTCGGAGAAACGCCCATGTCGTGGGAGCAACTAGCAGAGATGGATGCCTTCGGCACATCACCGTTCCAGAATCTCTGTTGCACTAAAGTATCAAGGCTCATACCAGATGCGCGCTTTGAAGAGGCCCTCATTCAAGACAAAGCCTTTGAAGACGGCTTTGCTGAAAAGTACTTCGTCGCAGACATCCCAACTATCGATATGAAGGTTTACGTTTATCTAGACAGTGCCGAGATTGTCTCACCCTATCTGGACATTAAATTTGACAGAGCCAACTCGCGGACCCCGGATGATCTTGCCCTAAAATTGATCAGAGAACTCTCTAACGCATTTTAGCAAAGGCACATCGACTCAAAGCGTCGAACGCGCGCTAAGGCAACGCTTTCATCGTGAGCGCACCGACTTCCGCAGCGATACTGTTTGGAATTAGGAAAGTCAGGCTGTAGTGCAACACCTTCCATTCGCCGTTCTCTTTTATCAACACACCGGTGCCCCGGCAGCGACCTAGCCTCTCATTGTCGAGTTGCTCGTCAAACCAGGCGAAATCTCCTTCTCTTTCGATGTTCCGTTCCACGGGTAAATATGTCCAACCTCGCCCCTTGTCGAAGTGAGGCTTGGCGTAAAGCTTGAACGCTGAAACAGACCACCGCTCAGAAGCGTCGGTGCCAAGAAAATAGCCATTACTGGCAAAACGATTAAAATAGCCATCAAAGTTGGCTTTCGACGCATCGACATGAAAGCCATCCAAGAAACGATTGAGCTCCGCATGCGCCGTCGGTTCTGCCGCTAAACCCCGAGATGACAAGACAAGCAACACAATCAGAACCTCGATAAAAATCAGACTTTTCAACACAGTAACTCTCCCCTATCAATCGATTTGTTCTTCCGAGCAAGATAACCAACCTGTGCTTTCAACGCCAGCGTGGCAGGATCATCTCGTTATCAGCACGTCACTATAACCCTTTACGGCGTCGAGTCGCGCCAGAACACACTGTCCTCAATATTCCGTCCTCGATATTACCATTCAATAATGATGCCGACGTGCTGCTGACGCTGTGCGCTGTGCGCAATCGTTATCACGTTTTTATCGACTGCCTGAGTCAAATGAGTAAGGCAAGGCCGGACGGCCGAAAACCTGGCAGACGACGGCGCAACAACCCGTGTTTGCTGCGAAACAGACCCAAATCAAAATCGCTTTCACCCGTGTTGGCGCGTTGATTCAAAAGCGATTTTCCCCTGAGATGTTTGCTATGATAGGCCGCATCTAATCCACAAGATTTGCCAGAGAAAAATTCATGAGTCACAACACCATCAGCGCGTTATTAGCCGGACAAGTCACAGTAGAAAGCACCGTCACCGTAAAAGGCTGGGTCAGGTCCAAACGAGATTCGAAAGCAGGTATTTCTTTCATCGCCGTTCACGACGGAACCTGTTTTGACACCATCCAAGCCGTCGTCCCTAACGACCTCGAGAACTATGAAACAATGGTGCTTCCAATCTCAACCGGCTGCGGCGTTGTCATTACAGGCACGCTCGTCGAATCACAGGGTAAAGGGCAGTCTGTCGAAATACAGGCGACAGCGGTTGAAGTGCTTGGCTGGGTAGATGATCCCGAGTCATACCCCATTGCCAAGAAGCGACACACTTTTGAGTACCTCAGGACGGTCGCTCACTTGCGACCCCGCACTAACACCTTTGGTGCTATTACGCGGGTTAGAACAACGCTGGCTAATGCAATCCACAACTATTTCTTCGAGCGGGACTTTCACTGGATCAACACACCGCTTATCACCGCAAGCGATTGCGAGGGTGCTGGAGAATTATTTCGCGTAAGTACACTCGATATGACCAACCTGCCGTTGGACCCTCATCAAGCTGTGGACTATAACCAGGATTTCTTCGGCAGCGAAGCGTTTCTCACCGTCTCAGGGCAGTTGAATGTGGAGGCTTACTGCCTCGCCATGTCCAAGGTCTACACCTTCGGGCCAACCTTTCGGGCTGAGAACTCGCACACAAGTCGTCATCTGGCAGAGTTCTGGATGGTCGAGCCTGAAATTGCATTCGCCGACCTCAATGACAACGCTGATCTGGCGGAAGACCTGTTGAAATACATCTTCAAAGCGCTGCTAGAGACACGCGAGGATGATATGGCGTTTTTCCAGCAGCGTATCGATAAAACAGTTATCGAGCGATTGACCACCGTCGTGGATGCCGAATTCGAACGCATGGAATACTCCGACGCAATTAAGATACTTCAGGCATGCGGCAAGAAATTTGAGTTCCCAGTTGAATGGGGACTTGATTTGAAATCAGAACATGAGCGCTATCTCACAGAGGAACACGTGGGCCGTCCGGTGATTCTCATGAACTACCCCAAGGATATCAAAGCATTCTATATGCGTGTGAACGACGATGATAAAACCGTCGCCGCGATGGATGTACTGGCGCCAGGCATTGGAGAGATTATCGGCGGCAGTCAGCGCGAAGAACGACTGGACGTGCTTGATGCACGGATGGCGCCACAGGAAATAGGTGAAGAACTCTGGTGGTATCGTGACCTTCGAAAGTACGGCACGGTGCCTCATGCTGGCTTCGGCATGGGCTTTGAGAGAATTCTTAATTATGTGACCGGTATGGAAAACATCCGAGACGTGATTCCATTTCCTCGAACACCGGGCAGTGCGCACTTCTAACCAATTTCTACTCGTTTTCTTTTCTACTAAGTTAATCCAACAGGAGCGACATTTTGAAACTACTAATCGCGATGATGAGCCACGAGACGAACACTTTCTCTCCGGTACCCACATTACTTGAACGTTTCGGCAGTGGCGCGAACCCACCGGAAAACGCGGATGCATACCGCGCGATTAAGGGACTAGGCTTAACGATGGCTGGCATGATCAGTGTGGCCGAGGAGAACGGCATTGACATCATCACGCCAATTGCCGCAGGCGCGCCGCCTTCCGGTCCTGTTTCAGATGAAGCCTACGACTACATCAGTGATTGCATTTGCCATGCCGTGGCGGACTGCGATGGTATTTTGCTTGAACTTCACGGTGCCATGGTGACAGAAACGCGAGAAGACGGTGAAGGTACCCTGCTCAAAAGATTAAGAGAGGAGAATCCTGGTATACCGATCGGCGTTGGGCTAGATATGCACGCTAATCTATATCCGGAGATTGTTGACAATTCGACTGTCATTGCAGGGTTTAGAACTTATCCTCACATCGACATGTTCGAAACAGGTGTTCGCGCCGGGCGAGTGTTGATCGAGGCGATGAACAACCGAGTGAACCCCACAATGGCCTGGGGCAACTGTCCCATGCTACCCCACGTCATGCGGCAGGGTACTGATGATCACCCCAACAAGATGCTTCAGGAGAAAGTCGCGGAGTATGAAAAAAATGGCGCACTTTGTGTTGCACTGTTTACAGGTTTTCCCCACGCAGACATTCTTAACGCAGGCTTGAGCGTCGTAGTCACAACGGACAATAACCAAGAGGAAGCGATTCGGATTCGTGACGAGCTGCTTGAACTGGCCTGGCAAGAACGAGAGAACTTCGTCTACGAAATAACGCCACTCTCTGATTCCGTTGGCAGCGCATTTGACGCCGCTGATGAACCCGGCGAAGGCCCCGTCATACTACTCGATCATTACGACAACACCGCATCCGGCGGCACGATGGATACAACTGAGGTACTGAGAGAAATACTCGCGCAAGGGCTTGAAGATGTGGCGGCCTATGGCATCTATGATCCGGCCGCAGTAGCACAAATGATCGAAGCGGGGATCGACAGTGAAGTTACCGTATCCCTGGGTGGTAAAATGCACCTCGACGCGCTTGAGGTACAGAGCTCCCCGCTGACCGTTACCGGCCGGGTGAAGCTTATCTCCGATGGACGTTACACAATTACCGGACCGATGGGCACAGGGTCAAAAATGAATATGGGCCACACGGTATTGCTTGACACAGGCAATGTTCTGATTGCGGTGATTTCCCGACATATTGAACCCTATGACCTAGGCTGTTTTTCCAGTCTAGGGATAGATCCAATGGCTAAAAAGTATCTAATGCTGAAAAGCAGAATTCACTATCGCGCTACTTTTATGCCTATCGCAAAGAAAATTATCGAATGTGCCGGCGTGGGAGTTTGTACTTCGGACTACGATCAACTGACCTTCAGAAACGTACGGCGTCCGATCTTTCCGCTCGACAACATTAATTCTAGTAGCTTTAAGGACGGCTTCCCTGACCATTAGGCTTGGGCAATTCGAGCTGCAGACCCTATCCAAATGCCCTTAGAGGAGACACGCTAGAGCTCTCAAGGGCAGCACAAGCACCCCTGGGACAAGATTCCCATGGGCACGCCTACAATTATCCGCCATTTTTTGTATACTACGCCTCGAAAATTAGCGTGCTCTTGACGACGATCGGCCACAAACCGTGTCAGCGTCAATATTTGGTTATCCACCTGAAGAATTACTTGAGACAGATATGACGGAACAGAAATCTAAAATAATCTACACCCATACCGACGAAGCGCCAGCTCTGGCAACCTACTCTTTTCTACCAATCATCAATCGATTCACCCGCGCAGCCGGGGTAGAAGTAGAGCTAAGTGATATATCGCTTGCAGCGAGAATTCTTTGTAGTTTCCCTGAGAGACTCACTGAAGAACAGCGAGTACCCGATGCCCTGACTGAATTGGGAGAACTCACCAAAGAATCTGGCGCAAATATCATAAAACTACCAAACGTCAGTGCCTCAATACCACAACTGATAGGCGCGATCTCAGAACTTCAGGCACAGGGATTTGATATTCCGGACTTTCCCGAAGATCCACAGACTGATGAAGAGAAAGACATTCGTGAAACTTACGCTCGAGCACTGGGCAGTTCAGTAAACCCAGTCTTGCGTGAAGGTAACTCTGACCGACGTGCACCAGATTCAGTTAAGCAGTTCGCCCGCAATCACCCACATTCCATGGGTAAGTGGAGCCAATCATCACGCACGCACGTTGCGCATATGAGAGAAGGTGACTTCTACCATAGCGATAAATCAGTCGTCATTGAAAAAACGGGTAGTCTTCGGATAGAACTGGTTAGCGACAACGGTGACGTGACCGTACTGAAAGAAGCAGTTCCCGTCATTGAAAAAGAAGTTGTCGATGGCATGTTCATGAGTGTCGCCAAACTTCGAACCTTCCTTGAAGAAGAAATGGAAGGCGCCAAGAATGCTGGATTATTGTTCTCGCTTCATCTGAAAGCCACCATGATGAAGATTTCTGACCCTATTATTTTTGGTCATGCAGTAACGGTTTACTTCAAGGACGCTTTTGAGAAACACGCCAAGACATTCGAAGAGCTGGGTGTTAACCCCACCACGGGTCTCGCGAGTGTGTACGAAAAAATTCAAGACGTTACTTTTTCACTGCATAACGAAATAGAGGCAGACCTTCGCGCCTGTTACGAGAATCGTCCTGAAACTGCCATGGTAGATTCGGACCGAGGCATCACAAATCTTCACGTACCCAGTGATGTCATCGTCGATGCTTCGATGCCTGCGATGATCCGTCTGGGTGGTCAGATGTGGGGTACCGATGGCAAGTTGAAAGATACTAAAGCGATTATTCCTGACAGCTGCTATGCAACGATCTATCAAGAAGTCATCAATTACTGTAAGCACCATGATGCATTTGACCCAACGACAATGGGTACGGTTCAGAATGTTGGTTTGATGGCGCAGAAAGCTGAAGAATACGGATCACACGACAAGACTTTTGAACTGCCTTCAGATGGCACCGTACGCGTCGTGGATGAAGCAGGCAATGTCATCATTCAGCACGAGGGTTTAGAAACAGGTGACATTTGGCGCATGTGTCAAACCAAAGATGCCCCCATTCAGGATTGGGTAAAGCTTGCAGTCAATCGATCGCGCGCTTCTGGCATGCCAGCAATTTTCTGGCTCGATAAATACCGTGGCCATGATGCACAAATCATCAAGAAAGTTGAAACCTATCTCGAAGATCACGATACGAGTGGCCTGAAAATTCAAATCATGTCACCGGATCTGGCGATTCGTTACACCATGGATCGTTGTCGTCACGGCGAAGGCACCATATCGGTCACTGGCAATGTGCTGCGTGATTACTTGACTGACCTATTTCCAATTCTGGAATTGGGTACCAGCGCAAAGATGTTGTCTATTGTGCCTCTGATGGCTGGTGGCGGTCTGTTCGAAACTGGCGCTGGTGGATCAGCACCCAAACACGTTCAGCAGTTTGTTGCTGAAAATCATCTGCGATGGGACTCACTGGGCGAATTTCTGGCATTGGCAGTATCCTTGGAAGATGTTGCGGACAAGACCCAAAACAATCGAGCCAAGGTGCTTGGGCAGGCGTTGGATAAAGCAACAGGTAAACTGTTAGAGCTGAACAAGTCGCCCTCGCGCAAAACCGGCGAACTCGATAATCGCGGTAGTCACTATTATCTCGCCAGCTACTGGGCAGAGGCATTGGTAGCACAGGACGATGATCTGGAATTAAAAGACGCTTTCAAAGCACTGGCTAAAGCGCTGGTCGACAATGAAGATCAAATCGTCAAAGAACTGATCGACATCCAGGGCGACAAAGTTGATCTGGGTGGTTACTTCTATCCGGATGCCAAGAAGGCAGAAATAGCGATGAGACCCAGCGCTACATTGAACGGCCTGTTCTCTTAAACTACAGGTCTCAGTGCTTTAATTTTTGTTAATTCTAAGCCCCCGTTGTATTTATACTTCGGGGGCTTTTTTCTGCCATTGCCTCAAGCGCCGGAAGTACTATCTGCTTTTGAACTCCTAGCCCCTCGATTCCAATTTCAACAACATCACCGGGCTTTAGGTACGTCGGCGGCGTCATGCCAGCTCCGACCCCGGCGGGTGTTCCTGTAAATATTGCATCTCCGGGTTCCAGCGTCATGAACTGGCTCACATAACTGACGATGGTTGCAGCGCTAAATATCATATCTTCAGTACTGGCGTTTTGACGCATATCGCCGTTTACTTTCGACCAGATTTTTAGCTTTTGCACATCCGCCAAAGCGTCAGGTGTGACCAACCATGGCCCTATTGGCGCAAATGTATCAGCGCTTTTCCCTTTCACAAATTGGCCGCCGCGCTCTCTTTGAAATTCTCTTTCAGAGACATCATGACCCACGGAGAACCCAGCAACATAGTCAAGCGCGCTGGCCTTGGAAACGTATTGCGCTCTTCTTCCGATGATAATGACCAACTCAGCTTCGTAGTCTAATTTACGCGAAGCCCTAGGGGTTTGAACCGGATCATAGGGACCATGCAACGCAGAAACAGCCTTCATAAACACTAACGGTTCTTTCGGAAGCGCTGTGGTCATCTCCGATGCATGTGCTTTGTAGTTGAACCCGATAGCGATTATTTTACTGGTGCCCGCCACCGGCAACCCAATTCGAGGCTCTCCCTCTACTAGCGGTAGCTCGGCAATATCAATGCCTTTAAGGTTCGGAACCATCGCCAGTGTACTTGGGTCAATGTCCTCAATGTGTTGCGACAAATCCCGAATACGCCCTTCGCTATCCAGCACACCCGGTTTTTCAGCGCCAACGGGGCCATATCTCAGCAGTTTCAAACCATCTGCGTAGGCCGCCTGTTGAAGTAGGATTAAGCCAGCACCCAATAACACCTGCACTAAGTTTCTGATAGACATCTCCACCTCTCCTTCAATCGTTGTAAGGCCATTGATCATACGTTACCGGTGTGAGGTTTGGCGAACCTGAAAGATTGAGTTTTTTGGCAAAAAAACGCATGCTCTCCAATACAATTTTGATTTGATGAGCATCCAAAATGAACCGGAAGGAATGGTTAGCCCAGGTAAAAGAAGAAATTATTGAGCCCGATTTACCGATATGTGATCCCCATCATCATCTCTGGGATACACCGACCGACAGATATTTGCTTGACGAAATTCTGGAAGACACGAATGGCGGGCACAATATTGTCAGCACCGTGTTCGTTGAATGCAATTCAATGTTTCGGGCAGATGGACCAGAAGCACTTAAGGTAATTGGCGAAACTGAATTTGTTCAAGGTATTGCTGCAATGAGCGCCAGTGGTCGATACGGCAATACCCGTGTCGCCAACGGCATCGTCAGTCACGCTGATCTTACGCTGGGTGCAGACGTACGCCCGGTACTGGAAGCCCATATTGCTGCCAGCAATAATCGATTCAAAGGTATTCGGCATGCCGCCGGGTGGCACCAGGATAGCGCTGTCAGAAACTCCCATTCACACCCGACGGAACACCTGATGCTTGATGATCAATTTCAGGCAGGACTTCAGGTTCTCTCAGATATGGGGCTGACCTTCGATGCCTGGTTTTACCACGAACAGTTGCCGGAGTTTATCGCCCTAGCTAACAACTTCCCCGAGGCGACCATTATTCTTGATCACTTTGGTGGACCATTAGGTATTGGCCCTTACCAGGGCAAGTTGGATGAAGTTTACGAGAAATGGTGTGAGTTGGTTGCTCCGCTTAAAAACAACCCCAATGTGCTTTTTAAACTCGGCGGCATTAATATGAAGGTCAATGGGTTTGAGTGGCACAAGCATCCCCAACCCCCCTCATCTGACCAACTGGTAGATGCAACTGCGCGTTACTATCAGTTTTGTATTGATAACTTTGGCGCTGACAGATGTATGTTCGAAAGCAATTTTCCAGTGGACAGAGACTCCTGCTCGTACCATGTACTTTGGAATGCCTTTAAGAAAATGAGCAGCGGTTATACCGACCAACAGAGACAAGCACTGTTCCACGACACGGCAACAAAAGCCTATAAACTGTCCACCGACTGATCCGGCTATAACCAGCGCTATAAGATATCCCGCAGAGACAACTGTGCGCACGTACCAGCGGTTTACAATTTGTAATTTAGCTTCCGTTAGAAAGTCCTATAGCGTTGGGCATGCGCCAAATCTACCCTTTTTCGGCCCGGGCACCCAAGGTACTTTCCAATCTCAATTCGTTTGAATGATAGTGATGACAGCGTTTGACACAGCGATCAAATTTCCCAATTATGGCACTTCAGGCAAATCCAGTCAGAACAAAACCGGGAGAGTAACTATGGAAACGGGAAACTTCACAGGATTTGAGGTCTCGGTCACTGAACCGGGTATCGCTTGGATAGAATTTAACGAACCTGAAAAACTGAATGGCATGAGTATCGGTAAGAAGCGGGATTTGATTGAAACGCTGACTCAGGCGCAGATGGATAATGCAATCAGGGTCATCGTGTTTATTGGCCAAGGTCGTGGATTTTGCGCCGGAGACGACCTCAAAGCCTACTCAAGAGGTGCCTCCAGTGACAATGCGCTTATGGCGCCCATTCCCCCCGGGCACGACAATGCACTTGGCACATACAATGCGTTAAGGCACATATCTCAGGCCCTGAATCAGAAAATCCGAAGCTTGGACAAGTTGACGATTGCCGCCATCAACGGTGTCACCATTCAAACCGGATTATCTCTTGCACTGGCTTGTGATTTCAAAATTGCGGCGACCTCGGCAAGGCTAGGTAGTGCGACCCTCAGGTTTGGTTTACTGCCAGACGAAGGCGGCCAATATCTGCTAATGCAGCATCTCGGACTCGCCAAAACAATGGACTTCATCATGCGGAAGCGAATCGTTGATGCTGAGGAAGCCATGTCGCTCGGCCTGGTCAATTCGGTTGTTCCGGATAACGCGTTAAGAGTCGAGGCAGCTAAACTCGCAGAAGAATTTGCTAATGGACCACAAGTGGCGATGCGCATGATGAAACGTTCAATTTACCAGGCTGCAGAATTAACCTTTGATCAAGCCTGTGATGAAATCGCCGCAAAAACAGCGGTGACGGATCATCACCCCGATACAAAAGAAGGTGTCAGTGCCTTTCATGAGAAGCGTGCACCAGCGTTTAATGCATGGCTAACAAAAACGCAGTAAGCGTGGAGTTGATTTGAATCGCAAACCCCCAGAGTTACCGGACCAGTTTTTCAAGCGTCAGGATGAATCCGGCGACGAATTATTTTACGTCCATCCTCGTTTTGAAACACATATCGACGATAGTACGATCGACAACCTGACCGCGTTCTATCGGGAAGCGTTGAAACCGGACGATCGTGTACTTGATTTGATGTCCTCATGGATCTCCCATCTGCCACCGGAAGTGCGTTACCAGCAAGTTTCCGGTCTTGGCATGAACGAAGCCGAGTTAGCCCGCAATGAACGCCTCGATGACTATGTGGTACACAATTTAAACGATGAGCCATCACTACCTTATGAGGATGCAAGTTTTGATGTCGTGACAATTGTTGTTTCGGTTCAATATCTGACCCGCCCCTTTGAAGTATTCGAAGAAATAGCCAGGGTGCTCGCGCCTGGGGGTCGCTGTATCGTCGCGATGTCTCACCGGCTGTTTCCCACTAAAGCCGTTTACGCGTTTCAAATGTTGTCACCTGAAGACAGGTGCCGCATCGTCGCCGCTTACATGAAAAATACCGAACAGTTCGAAGAGACGGAAAGCCTCGACCGCTCGCCGCCTGTGGGTGACCCGCTTTGGCTAGTGAGAGGGCATCTCTACTAACTGCCACAATATTTATGATACAAATATAAACAAACGAATCGTTAAACGACACGAGTAAAACCTATGAATTACACATGCTTTGATGTGACCATCGAAAACAATATTGCCCATATCGTTCTGAACCGACCTGAAAAGCGGAACAGCATGAATGTCGCATTCTGGGATGAACTTCCAGCAATCATTCAGGATATTGATAATGAGAGCCGCGCCCGCGTCATTGTTATCTCGTCTACTGGACCGCACTTTTCATCAGGCCTCGATATCAGCGCTTTCCTTGCCAATGACAATGCAGCGCCAGAGGGTAGTAGACCGGATCCGAAAGAAAAGCGCGTCAAAGGCGAAAAATTGTATCAAAACATTAAGCGTATGCAGAAGAGCTTCTCGGTATTAGAAGACTGCAGAGTACCTGTCTTAGCGGCCATCCAAGGAGGCTGTATTGGTGGTGGCATTGATCTCACCACAGCATGTGACATGCGCTATGCCAGCGCCGAGGCCTTTTTTACGGTCTATGAAATTAATATCGGTATGACTGCCGATGTGGGCACTTTTCCACGTCTGGTCAAATTGATACCCGAGGGAATCGTTCGCGAGCTTTGTTACACCGGCAGACGAATGCCTGCTGAAGAAGCCAAAAGCGCTGGGCTCGTGAATAACGTGTACCCGGACCAAGCCACCATGTTGGCTGAAGTCATGAAAATCGCCGCCGACATTGCGAGCAAGGCCCCTCTTGCCATTTACGGTTGTAAGCGCATGATCAACTACGCAAGAGACCATTCCACTGCAGATGGCCTGGATTACATCAGTATCTGGAATGCAAGTATGTTGCAGCCCGAGGAAATGATGGAAGCGATTTCTGCGAACACTGACAAAAGAGCGGGTGACTTTGCAGATCTACCGGCAAAACGGGCGTAAATATTTCTGTGCGGGACTTACCAACCGATATCCACAAGGTTGGATATGAACTCAGCCCCTGCAGCAAAAGATCTTCGTTCAAATAGCGAACTAAGCGTTAACGCAGCTGAACCACTGCCCGTTCGTCGGGTCATTATTCAGACACTAACGGATAAAATATACAGGATAAAATAACAATGGGTAGACTAAGCGGCAAACGGGCAATTGTGACAGGCGCAGGCAGTGGCATTGGCAGAGCAACAACACAACTGTTCGCTAAAGAGGGCGCGAGCGTTCTGGCGGTCGATCTCAACGCAACGGGTTTGAACGAAACATGTGCGGGTTTGGAAACTGATATCGAAGGCACCGTAGAAACAATGACCGCGGATGTGGGTAATGAAAACCAGGTTGCGAGTTTCGTCGAACGGTGTGTGACCAACCTCGGTGGTATTGACGTGATTTATGCAAACGCGGGAATCTCCGGTGGTGCGGTGCCGTTGTTTGAGCAGACACCGGAGCAGTGGCAGGAAATTCTGCGCATTAATTTGATCGGGCCTTTTCTCGCGGTAAAACATGCTGGTAAACATATGGCGTCGCAGGGTTCTGGAAGCATCATTTGTACGGCATCGGTCGCAGGCATTCGTGCCAACGCCGGTGGTTCACCCTATTCTGCCAGTAAGGCCGGCGTCATTAGCCTGGTACAAACAGTCAGCAACCAGCTTTCCGGTACCGGCGTCAGAATCAATGCAATTTGCCCCGGTTTAATTGAGACAGGGATGACAAAACCTATCTTCGATGGTGCGCGGTCGAGGGGTAATGAGGATCGAATTGGACAGTTGAACCCGACTAAACGCTATGGCGTACCGCAGGAAATAGCCAATATGGCGCTGTTTCTGGCCAGTGATGAAGCCAGCTATGTCAACGGTCAGGCAATTCCGGTCGATGGCGGGCTATCGAGCACGCATCCCTTTGTTCCACCCCGGGCAAGCTGAATGATTCAATAAGGCCAGTTGAACGCAGTGCGATGACGACCGTTATTGCTGATTAGGGACAACCAACGCCCGGAACACTGACTTCACAAGCTTCGATTTTTGCAGTCAATCTCCCTTCCGCTTTCGAGCCTGAACCTGCTGCGGTACAAACAAATAGCGTTTTACGTTCTTCACCGCCGAGCATACAGGCGAAAGTGCCGTTGCTCATCTCTATCTTTTGCAACACATCACCACCCTCTGCAACACGCACCACACAATGATTAGCGGGGTCTGCCAGCCATATCGCGCCTTCGGCATCCAGGCAAATACCATCGGGAATGTGAGGATGCAAATTAGCCCAAATCCTGCGATTTGAGAGTCCCCCGTCATCGGCGATATCAAATGCCGTGAGACAGCGGCCAAAGCTTTCACCGATAATTAACGTTTTGCCGTCCGGCGTAATCACGGCTCCATTTGGAAAAGCCAGGTCTTCGGCTGCCACTGAGACCGACCCGTCAGTATCGACAAATGCCAGGTTTGCCTTTACTAATTTGTTGCCACTTTCTATGTCAGAGCCGAAGTTTCCAACATAGGCTCGCCCTTGCGTATCGACGACCATATCATTGCAATGATAGGTCGCGATCTTACTCAAATCTGCGTGCTCAACCAGACGACCGTCGCCTTCCTGGCGCAGCAGCTTTCTATCCAACATGGAAACAACAAGCATTCTTCCGTCAGGTAACCAACCCAGACCCGAGGGTTGCCCGGGCACGGTAGCAATGACTTCAACTCGACCTTCACCATCAACCGCAAGGACTCGATGTGTGTAGAAGTCGGAAAAATACAGGCGGCCTTCATGCCACCTAGGTCCCTCTGTAAAAGAGTAGCCTTCTGCTATCGTCCTCATATCACCCTCCTCTGGTGCTCAATGCCCCATCATTATTTTCCAACTTTCTAAATTATCGATTCTCATGTAGACGTTAGCTTTTTTAGTGTCGGCCATCGTCGCACTTGGCACGTCGCTATAGTTATGACCCGGCAATAAAATAGTGTCATTCGGCAGCGCGGCGAGCTTTTGAATACTGTGGTACATGTCTTCGGAGTTGGAACCCGGCAGATCGACCCGGCCACATCCATTAACAAACAATGTGTCTCCAGAAACCAGCGTATTCTTAATCTTGAAGCACTGTGAGCCAGGCGTATGCCCGGGCGTGTGCAAGAATTCCACTTCAATGTTGCCAACCTTCAGCTTGTCACCGGAATCGACCCGCTTAATATCTGACTCTGAGACGCCTGTTACTTTTTTAACACCATCTGCTTCAAGCCGATGTGCAAAAATTTTAACAGGGTTGGTTTCAAGTAAATCTGCGACTCCCTGAACCGTATTCTTACCAAAAGAACCCCCACAGTGATCAGGATGATAATGGGTAACAAGCGCACCGGTCAGGGTATACCCCGCCTCGTTGATCATATTGGTCAATGCCGGGATATCCCATGCAGGATCAATGATGACAACCTCCCGCGTACTTTTCGAACCCACCAGATAGGTAAAATTCTGCATTGGTCCTATCTGAATTTGCTCAACGATTAGTTCATCTTCCAGACTCGCCATACTTCCCTCTTGGAAAAATTAAATTTTGATTTGTGCCTGATACTTTACCTCAGAGCGCCTCTTGAATGACAGCCAGAAACGCTTCACTGTATTTTTCGAGCTTTCGCTCCCCAACACCGGTAAGCAAACCAAATTCACTTGTATTTTGGGGCATCTGCTCAGCCATCTCGCGGAGGGTTTTGTCATGAAAAATGACATAGGGTGGCACGCCCTGCGCCTCCGCAAACAACCTCCGGCATTCGCGTAGCGCTTCCCAGAGCCCTACATTAATATCCTCGGGTAGCGGGGTTTTAGTCTGACGAGCAACCGCTTTTTTACCGCTATCACGGCGAAGCTCTATCTGCTGCTCACCTTTAAGTAAGGGTCGACATTTCTGTTCCAGACGAAGTGCACCGTAACGTTCTAGGTCAACGCTGAGATAACCCCTTGCAACCAGCTGCCTAAACACCGACCGCCATTGATTGATATCCAGGGTTTGCCCGATTCCAAAAGTAGACAGTTTGTCGTGCTCAAACTGACGGATCTTTTCCGTATTAGATCCCTGCAATACATCGATCAAATGGTTAACTCCAAATCGTTGATCTGTACGAAATACAGCGCTCAACGCCTTTTGGGCGGCTTCGGTTCCATCCCAGGTATCAACAGGATCAATGCAGGTGTCGCAATTGCCACACCGTTCGGGTGAATCCTCATCAAAGTAACGCAGCAGCGCATGACGCCGACAACTGGTGATCTCACAGAGCCCCAGCATTGCATTCAATCTGTGCTGCTCAGCGCGTTTGTGTTCATCACTGCCTTCTGAATTTTCCATCATCTGTCGTAGTTTGATTACGTCTTGTAATCCATAAACCAGCCAGGCATTTGCTGCTTCGCCATCCCGACCGGCGCGGCCAGTTTCCTGATAGTAGCTTTCAACCGTTTTTGGCAAGTCAAGGTGGGCAACGAAGCGCACATCCGGTTTATCGATACCCATACCAAATGCAATGGTCGCCACAATGATAATGCTTTCTTCATTTAGAAACCGCGCCTGATTTTTAGCCCGGGTTTCACTATCCAGCCCCGCATGATAGGGCAAAGCTTCAAATCCCTGCTGACTTAGCCAGGTTGCTGTTTCCTCAGTTTTTCGTCGAGATAGGCAGTAAATGATACCCGCATCATTTCGGTGCTCGTTCTTCAAAAACTGTAATAGCTGCTGTCGCGGGTTAGTTTTCAATGCAATGCGATAGCGTATATTCGGACGATCAAAACCAACGATAAACTGCCTTGCGTCATCAAGGGAAAGTCGGGATACAATCTCCGTCCTCGTCCTAATATCTGCTGTGGCGGTTAACGCTATTCTTGGAACACTCGGAAACTCCGTCGCGAGTATATTCAAGTGCAGGTAATCAGCCCTGAAATCATGGCCCCATTGGGAAACACAATGTGCCTCGTCAATGGCAAAAAGACTAATGTCGAGCTCACGCAATAATGCCAGCGTCGCGGGCTGAACAAGACGTTCCGGCGCAAGATAAAGCAAATCGACTTCTCCCTGTCGCAGCGATTGCTCGATTCGGTGAACGGTTTCAAACGCAAGCGTCGAATTCAAAAAAGTCGCACTGACCCCCAACTGCTTCAAGGCGTCTACCTGATTTTGCATCAGCGCGATGAGTGGGGAGACAACAACACCAACGCCTTCTCTGGCAATCGCTGGAATCTGGTAACAAAGGGATTTGCCGCCACCGGTCGGCATCAGCACGAGAACATCTCCACCATCAACCAGTGTTGAAATGATTTCATCCTGAGGCGCTCTGAAATCGGGAAAACCAAAAACATGCTGCAGAATTTGTTGGGGATCTTTCATCAAGACCTTCTTCGAACCAGCGGCCGGGTTAGACAAGTTGGTCCACCCTCTCCCTTGCGACTAATTTCGTCACCCTTGTAAGTCGTCACACTGCAACCAGCCTGCTCTAACCTTCTTTTTGTTTCCGGTAGTCGATCGAGCATAATCACTTGTCTGGGTCCAGTAGCCAACACGTTGCACCCCATTGGCAAATATTCCTCTTCTGGCACTTCTACAAACGCAATACCCAGGGACATGAGCCAAGTCATAAAATCTTCAGACATCAGTGGTCGATAAATTAGCGCCAGATCTTTGTCTAACGGAGAAATCATACTCATCAAATGAAAAACATCTTCCGGGTGCTCCGGCTCAGGTAAGGGCACCACGTGTAAATCGATGTCATTTCCCAACAAATATCGTAACTGGGAAATACCTTCCTGGTTGGTTCTTGGGCCCGAGCCAACCGCCGCATGACGTTCGTCCAGCCAGATAAAGTCCCCGCCCTCCAAAGTACCGGGTCGGCTAATTTCTCCGAGCACAGGGAATCCGAGCGAGACGAGCTCAGCGGCGTTTAGTTTTGGTTCATTCGATCGACTGGGTCTTCCCATTTCGCAGAGTACCAGGCCCTGGGGCGCAACAATCAGCGCGTCCCGGGGATAGATACTGTCCAGCGTCAAAACCTCATGACCCTCTAACAGAATGACATTGGAGCCAGTTGCTCTGATGAGCGCTTCAAAAGACTGATATTCCTCATCGGCAGCATCGAATTCCGGCTGACTGTGAAACCTGAGCGGACGCCACTGCCGGCTAATCCTACTGTCGCTCTCAAAGGCTACTTTCGCCTCTCTGAGCGCAATATATTCAATCGGCCCCCACTCATTACATGCGCTTTCGACCAAAACCTTCGCTGTTTCACTGTTCAAACTTCGAATTCCATTTAAATTCCATTCTGGCTCTCGCCATCCCTATTCTTCGCGACCAACACATAGATTGGCATCGCAGCGGTTAAGAGTATGAAACCATAAAAAACCGTTTCTGCACCGGCCCCAATAATAACAAGTAGTGAGTAAAGAAAGGCGAGCACCGCCACAATAATTCCCTGGCTTCGCGATGCACTCGCATCATCACGCTTCAAAAATATCAATGCGGCAATGGCGGCGAACGATAGAGGAACGAGGGTCGTCAGTGTAGACAACAAAATCATCATATTAAACGCTTCAACCAATCCCTTCGTGTAGTTCATTGCCACCAGAATACTCGCCAGGATTGAGGAAACGATAATGGCGACGAAGGGTGTACCCTGGACGCCAAGTTTACTCAATATTTTGGGAAACAAGCCGTCAAGTGCAACGGCTCTTACCACTTGCCCAGACAACAACACCTGCGCGTTCAGCGCCCCGAGGGTCGAAATCATCGCACCCATAGCAATCAAGGATGCGCCCATGGTGCCAATGACCTTTACCGTCGCATCAGCAAAGGGCGCGGGGGAATTGCTGAGCATCTCAGCAGGTAAAAGGAGCATGACACCAGAAAACGCAACAAGATAGACGACGAGAACCGTCAAAGTGCCGAAGATCAGGATTCGCGGAATGGTTTTCTTAGGCTCTACCATATCGGCTGCGGGCACAGTGCCGCCCTCCAGGCCGACAAATGCCCACATGACCAGAGTCACACTGGTCGCAATGACAGCAAATAGGCTTCCACCACTGGGGTTAAACGGCGGCAAATTATCTGTTGAGCCTGCACTAAAGCCTAACAACCCGACGAACAACAAAGGCAATATTTTTAAAAAAGTAGTGAGTAGTTGAAACCCACCTGAAGATCCCATCGAATGAATATTCATCGCAGTTAACGACCAGATGAGTGTCAGTGTGGCGGTCGCAGCCAGCAATGAACTCTCTCGAAGAATTGGCAGAAAAAAGCTGATATAGCCCACACAGGCGACGGCGATAGCCGCGGTAGCTGACCAGATTGCGATCCAATAACCCCAACCTACCCAGAAACCCACAAAGTCACCCAGACCCGCTCGAGCATAGGCATAGGGACCACCAATGGCAGGCATTCTGATAGAGAGCCGGGCCAGCATAAATGCCATCAGCAATGCACCGGAACCGGCGATAAACCAGCCAACCAAACCCAGCAATCCATAGGGCGCTAACAATGCCGGCAGCGTAAATATCCCTGACCCGATGGTACCGCCGACAACCAGTGACCAACCCCGCCAGAAGCCTAGTGGTGTTGTTGGTTTTTTCCCCGTACTTGCGGTTTCTTCTGTCGCCATGGTGAGTCCCGTATGCACCAATACGAACTCGCATCGGGCGAATTACATTATTGATAACAACATACTACTCAATTTGACGTCAGGTGCTCAACAAGGCCACTCATATTACTGTCGTAACATTTATGCTCGGAGCGCTTAAGATCGGCTCTACTGCTCCGCACAAAAATGGCGCTCCTCCGGCCGAATGACTGGCTTCAAAGGCACTCATCCCTTACAGACTTTCTCCAGAGGATACATGAGCGACAGGGGCTCGATTCACTTTGAACAAAAACCATGCTTTCAAGCGCCCTCTAAATCTGTTTAGGTCGTCACCAATACAGTAGAGTGCAGGTACCATAAAGAGGCTCACAAACAACGCGAATAACACTCCGAATGCTAACGACAATACAGCAGGTTTGAGGAACTGTGCATCGGTCGAACGTTCCGCCATGATAGGCATCAATCCTACAAACGTTGTGACTGAAGTTAACAAAATTGGTCTGAAACGGGCAATACCTGCCTCGACAACGGCTTCGATTGCAGAATGGCCCTTCGCTCGCAAACCTTCGATGTAATCGACGAGCACAAGGTTATCGTTGACAACAACACCAGCAGCGGCACCGATACCAAAATAAGAGAACATTGCCATCGATACGTTGAACATAAGATGGCCATAAACAGCGCCCATAAACCCGAAAGGTATCGCAGTCATCACCAACAGCGGCAACCAGTAGGAACGGAATGCGATCGCGATCAGCGCGTACATCACAAACAACGCAATTGCGAACAATGACATGAGTTCTGACAAAAACAATGCTTCGCTTTCAGCATCACCACCAACGCCAATCTTTAAACCAGGGTATTTTTCTTCAATAACAGGTAGAAAGGTCTCTTTCATGTCGGTATTGATATCGCTCATCAGCTCACCCATCACTTCCGCTGTCACACGTACCATCCGTTCTCCATCGCGACGCCTGATATGCTGAACCCCAGTAACAACCTCAACTTCTACCACAGACAATAACGGGAGCTCGCGCCCGTCGTTGGTCCTGACTCTGAAATCATTTAGGCTCTCGAGGCTATAGCGTAACTCTTTCGGATAGCGCACCATCACTCGAACGTCACCTGTCTCTCGCGGTAGGCGCTGAACTTCCTCTCCGAAATATGCCTGCCGCACTTGTTGAGAAACCTGTGCCAGCGTCAATCCCAACTTTTCAGCACCAGGCAAAAGCTGCATGTGCAGTTCTTCCAATTCACCCCGCATGCTGTCTCTGACATAAAAGGTACCGTCATAACCATAGAGATGACGCTTAACATCCTTGGCTGCTTCTTTTAGTTGAGAAAGATCCTTGTGGCGCATGACGTAGCTCACCCTAGGGGTTGAGTTGTTCATGGTGTAGTTCACTTCAATTTCATCGGCATCTGGCACTTCGCCAACCAACTCACGCAATCTTAATGCTGCTTCCTTGGCAGACATGTCCCTAACCTCAGGAGGGGCCAATTTTACGATAGCAATCACACTGTCCCTGCGCGACCTCGTATACCATCCCTCAATCAGTTGACCCGAGCCTCCCTCAGTGACAGCCTCTGATTCAACTTGTCGTATCAGTTCACGCTCTGCTTCCTGAAGCTGATCTAACACCTTCAAAGCCCGGGCATAGGGTGTGCCTGTGGGTAACTCGACGTTGATATGAATCAATTCGTTCTCAACCTCAGGCATAAACGAAAACTTGACCCAACCACTGCTAAAAATACCAAAGCTAACCGTCAATGCTGCGATAAACACGCTGGCTGTTAAGTATCGATTATTAACACAAGCATCAATCCAGCCTCGATAGGACGTTTGAGAAAAGCCGACAATCTTGTCTTCAATACTTTTTTGGAATCGTCCAATTTTTCCCAATTCTTTCCGGCGTTGAAGCTGTGAAAGATGCGCCGGCAGTATCAAAAAGGCCTCAATGAGGGAAACTACCAATGCAAGAGTGATCACAATAGAGAACTGGCGTGTGACCTGGGCATCTTCACTACTCAGAAAAAAGAATGGTGCAAACGCCACCATCGTCGTCAGCACAGCAAAAACCACCGGTTTGGAAACAGCACTGGCACCCTGAATTGCTGCCTCTAACGGGTCATCAATTTTGTGATGATGCTGATGGATACTTTCCCCGACGACAATCGCATCATCCACAACGATACCCAGCACCAGTAAAAAGGCAAAAGTCGACAGGATATTCAATGAAACATCCATTGTCGGCAGCATGGCAAAAGCACCCAGAAATGACACGCCAATTCCCACGGTTACCCAAAGCGCGACTTTAGGTCGCAGGGACAAGATCAGCACTAGAAAGACAAGAATCAGCCCCATATAGGCTGAATTACCAATTGTTTTCATTCGGGAATTGTAGATATCTGCGGTGTCGAACCATAAAGAGAGACTCACACCATCAGGCAACGTCTTTTGCCGCTCCTCCATCCAGGCTTTGACCGAGTTACTCGATTTAACCACCTGCATATTGTCCGAGGAGAGAATTTGCAAGAGCACTGCAGGTTCACCGTTCATGGTCGCCAGGATTTCATTCTCCTCAAAACCATCCACCACCCGCGCGACGTCACCTACATGGATAATGCCTGACTCAGGTGACTGACGAATCACGATATTGCTGAACTCATCTTCATTGTCAGCCATGTTTCGAGCACGCAACAATACATCGCCGGTTTCTGTTCGAATGCTACCGGAGGACAAATTGATCGAACTGCTGCGGATAGCCGTGGCAACCTCTTCGAAACTCAGTCCATAACGACGAAGCGCCTGCTCTGATAGCTCAATGGTTACTTCTTCCCGCCTAGTGCCAAACAATTCAACGATGGAGATATAGGGTAAAGCGGCGACTTCATCGCGAAGCTCTTCAGCAAGACGGGTCAATGCACGTTCGCCAACTTCACCATGGACGGCAACGCGGATCATTTCGTTTCGATATTCAACGCGCCGGACCTGCGGCTTCTCAATATCACGCGGCAGCGAGTTCACCGAGTCGACCGCGTTCTTAATCTCATTCAGAAAACCTTCCATATCATCGGTAGGCAATGTCGACACATCGATGCGCGCGTAGTTTTCCTCAGCAAAAGAGTAGTAGCGGTAGACACTGTCGATATTATCGATCGCGTTTTCAATGCGAACAACCACTTGTTCTTCTATTTCCTGTGGTGCCGCGCCGAGCCAGGTCACCTCGATAGAAACCTCATTAGGTGTGAAGTTCGGAAAAGCTTCTCTTTCCATCGAGATAAAACCAAGGATGCCTGCTAAAAGAATGCCTACCATCAGCAGGTTTGCAGCAACGGTATTTGTCGCCCACCAGGCAATCAATTTACGCATGTTTTCTTCCGTCCAATTGACATCGATGCTGCATTAATTCCGCCTCGCTAACGCAGACTCATCCAGCGACGCTTCCAGTGTTTTGAGCGCCATGCCCTGAATCGCATTTCGCACAGGCGACACAACAACTTTCTCATTCAACGAAAGACCACTAGAAATAATTGCCTCCCGCTCGGAGCTGTAGGCAACTACAACGGCTCGTATTTCCAGCAGGCCATTTTCGTTCACCACAAAAACCTTGTTTCCGGCACGCAATCCTTCCCGTGGGATGGCATAACCTTCATTGATTTTCCGCCCGATAATCTCTGCTTCAACATACAGACCTACCGCTAACGGCATCTGATGCTGTGAAACATTACGTTGGTAAGGCGATTCAACCACAGCAAGGCCAAATAGCATTCGGGTGTTTTTATCAATCGAAGCGTCAAGACGCGTGAGCTTGCCTTGCCATCTCTGCTGCTTGCCCGCTACGTTGGCTTTAAAAACGACAGGCAGCGCATGACCAGGTTCAGCGACAAAACCGATGGGTAAATTCAAAGATGCAAGCTGCGTGTCGTTAAGGGGCAACCTGACTTCGACAACCTCGGTAGAAAAGGCTCGCGCTAGACGAGTCCCGGGCGCTACGTACTGACCGACATTCACATCAATACTCGCTAATCGGCCACTAAAAGGTAATGAAATTTTAGTTCGCGTAAGGTTAAGCATTGCTTGTTCGTAACTGGCTTCCGCAGCAGCGAGTAGCGCTCTGGCTTCGGCTACTTGTGGTTTTTTCAAAGCTAGGGGCGAAGCATCCTTCGCGTTTCGCAGCTGCTGCTTAGCAACATCCGCTGTGGCCAGAGCAGTCTGCATCCCCACTTCGGCTTCCGCCATTTTCGCCCTGGCCTGAGCCAATTCAAGTTTGTAATCAAGATCCTCAATTTCAACCAAGGTGACCCCTGGTTCAACCACGCCACCCTCTGTGAATTCCGTGGTAACAGAAACAACGCGGCCCGCCACCTGCGAGACGATATCGACCTCGGTTCTTGCTCTGACCTCGCCCTCGGTCCTGACCTGTAGTTCAGTATCGGCACCTTCAACGTGCTTGACAAAAACGCTGAGTGCCCGAGGCTCATCTTCTTTTTTCTCAGGTTCCGGCTTAGCCCAATCTAAAACAAGAAAAGCCCCTAAACCTCCGGCAAGTACGATCACCGGCGCAATCATTTTAATAGCTTTGTTCACTTTCATTCCTTACCAGTCCCAGGAGTGGTTTAAATATGCGCAATATCTTTTGAGACATGCGACGACGCTAAACCGGATTTGGTTGCTATACGCGGCCGAACTTTATGCCGAACAAAAAAAATATGTGATTATTTGAGGCGAAGTGATTGAAAGACAAGGTGACTCAGCGAGATCTCCAGTATTACCCGCCAAACCGCGGCTTCTGGAAGGTTCAATGAAACAAAAAGGGCACTCCGTACTTTGGTGGACTTTGACCTCGCTTCCCTACACACTCTTGGATGTTCCGAAGTAAA
>ERZ1048872.225-NODE-225-length-69672-cov-7.844880_pt1 | contig 69672 bp, 55 predicted proteins | sample MGYA00383100_ERZ1048872 | MGnify/ENA primary metagenome ERZ1048872 (study PRJEB29581, sample SAMEA5548370) | metagenome | biome: marine; feature: coastal; material: water | depth 50 m | study: Short-term variability in the microbial, nano- and picoplankton...
AGGAATATCCTTTCGAGATATTTATTAACTCGAAAAACATGGAACACTTTCAGTGGGTATTAGCGTTAACCCGTCTGATCTCCGCTGTATTCCGCAAGGGCGGCGATGTTACCTTTTTGGTTGAAGAGCTTGGCCAGGTATTTGATCCTCAAGGCGGTTATTTCAAAAAGGGAGGCAGATTTATGCCTTCTCTCGTTGCAGAAATTGGCGAAGTGCTTGAAACCCACATGAAGAAATGTGGCTTGATCGAAACTGAGGAACTCAGTGATGCGCACAAAGCCCTGATTGAAGAGAAACGAGCAGCACTTGTGGGTGGCGCTGCAAATGCTGAAGATCCAGGAGAAGCGGCGGGTTACCCACCTGGCGCTCAACTGTGCAAGAAATGTAACACTCAGGCAAGTGTACAGATGGACGGTTGTATGACCTGCTTAGCCTGCGGCGACAGCAAGTGCGGCTAGACACGATCTAACTCTACTTTTTTGGGGGAAGGGAGGCCCGTCTGACTATACGGCGGGCCGCTCCCACACTATTCATGAAAACCTATCTCGACCAGCTACAACATATACTTGAAAATGGATCAAAACGCGAAGACCGTACCGGCGTTGGTACCCTCGCCTGCTTTGGTTTGAACGGCCGTTATGATTTACGCAATGGGTTTCCTGCTGTCACAACTAAAAAACTCGTCTGGAAATCTATGGTATCCGAGCTACTCTGGTTTATTAGCGGCTCTGGCAACATCAATGATCTTAAAGACATCTATGCCCACAACAAACTGTGGAACCTTAATTATGAGGACTATCTGAAAAGACATGGACTCACCGAAGCGCAGTCTGACGGAGACATGGGGCGCGTTTATGGCCAACAATGGCGCGCATGGCAAACACCGGACGGCCGAAAGGTAGACCAGCTGCAAGAAGCCATAGACACTATTATCAGCAACCCGACATCCCGCAGAATTATTGTTAACGCCTGGAATCCGGGAGAAGTTGATTACAAGGACGTCGCGTTACCTCCCTGCCACGCCTTTTTCCAGTTTTTTGTCGCGGATGGCACTTTATCACTGCAAATGTACCAGCGTTCAGCCGACATGTTTCTTGGCGTGCCACTGAATATTGCGAGCTACTCGCTGCTACTCCATATGGTTGCAAAGATTACGAATCTTGAAGTGGGTGAGTTCGTTCACGCGATTGGTGATGCGCATATCTATCTAGATGCTCAGGACCAGTGCAGAACACAACTCAGCCGCACGCCGCTTGCTCCACCTAAACTTGTCATCCAAGACCGTGGCCAAAAGACGATCGATGACTTTGTCATGGAAGACTTTGAGCTAGCTGAATATCAGTGCCACGAAGCGATCAAGGCGAAAATGGCAGTCTGATTTCGCGGCTACCGGCTTATCTGTTTCCACACAACTTATGCACCGATCGCAGCGAACCTAAATCGTTAGCGTCAAGGCGTTAACTGAGCACGCCCGTAGCGGATACTAATGCATCTTCAAGCATCTGATTATCGCCGCGCTCCAATGTTGGATAACGCTCTTGGTTGTGGAATTTTTCGGCTGAAGGATTGTCGAGGAAGCATTTAACAACATTGTTACTCGGCGACGCGGTCTTACCCTGATAAGCAAAAACACCTGATGACTCATCATACTGGTAGGCTTGTTTGAGTTTTTCACCATTGCTCGCGATCAACTCAATCGCCTGAAGTATGTAGTCAAAAGTAGCCTCGTCAATGAAGTAATTAAAATTAACGCGAACCCATCCTGGTCGGTCGTAAACACTTCCTGCCTTGATGTGTGACTCAATTTTCCTGCTCTCGGCGTCGTTAATGTTCAGTAGCTTGTGAGCATAACGACCCGCGCATGAACATCCACCGCGCGCTTGAATACCGAACAAATCATTCAGCATCGCAACCACAAGTCCATAATGGAGCCCGTCACCGCCCCTGCCAATCTGAAAGGAAATAATCGACAACCGATCTGCCTCAAGATTTCCCAAGACGTGGATATTGGAATGCTGCCCCAACCGATCAAGGGCCCGCCGCGTAAATGCATGCTCAAGCTCTTCGATATTCGTGACACCCACGTTTTGCTGCAACTCCACCGCCAGACCGGCTCTAATCGAGCCAATAATATCCGGCGTTCCAGCCTCTTCCCGACGAATGAGGTCATCCGAGTAAACATGACGGTCTCCCGAGACAAACTGAACCGTTCCGCCCCCCGGAATCGTAGGCTTCCGGCGGGTAATGGCATTGCTGTTCACAACCAGCACGCCAGGTGTACCGGGTCCACCGATGAATTTATGCGGAGAGAAACTAACCGCATCAATACCACCACCGCAGGACATATCTATCTGAACGTAGGGCGCCGCAGCGGCATAATCCCAACAACTCAACGCGCCATATCTGTTTAATAACCGTGTGATCTGATCAATATCGGTTTTAATACCGGTGACATTCGAAGCGGCCGAAAAGCTACCAATAACCTGCCTATTCTCAGCGCAGGACGAGAGTATCGCTTCGATTTGCGTCTGATCCAGCATGCCCTGTTCATCTAGACCTATCACCCGCAGATCGACTTCCAACTCACGCCAGGGCAAATCGTTTGAATGATGCTCGTATTCACCAATCATCACCACCGGCCGCTCACAGGCGCTGGCAGCGGTGTGTTGCTTCAAATCAAGCAACTCAATCCACTTCGCGATACCCGCGGTAGCCCCTGACCCGCAAAAGATTACCTGGTCATGCTGCCGCCCTCGCACAGCTTGTTTAATTACATGCCTGCCACGATCTCTCAAACGCGTCATTCGTGCACCGCAGAAAGAACTTTCTGAATGCGTATTCGCATAAAAAGGCAATACTTCTTCCCTGATGTAGTCTTCAATCATTGCTAGCGAACGCCCAGACGCCGTGTAATCGGCATAGATCAGCGGTTTACGGCCAAATGCTGTATCTATAACGTGCCTGCCACCAATTACAGAATTCCGAATGCTCGCGATTAAGTCTTTCATCATAAGGGTGCTCTTGAATAGTGACAGCTATGTTAACTTTCCCGCGGAAGAACATTGTGCCTAACTGAAGTGTATAAACTAAATAAATCGAACGAATGTTTCGATTAATTGATATATCTGGATCATTTGTTATGCTTATGATCTTTTTGTACAACTAAATGACCCTCAGGAGAATTAGGCGAGAAATGCTGGATAAATTAAATAAATCGATTCTTAGACTCATTCAAGCGGACGCCACACTGTCCGTTGCGGACCTAGCTGATGAGATTGGTGTGTCAAAATCCGCCTGCTGGCGCAGACTACAAAAATTAGATGATGCTGGACTTATCGAATCAAAAGTTACTCTGCTAAATCAGGAAAAATTAAACCTTTCCCTGACCGTTTATATTTCAATTCGCACAAACCAGCATAATGATGCTTGGGCGGAAGAGTTTCGGCGGGTTGTATCCGATCTACCGCAGGTGCTTGAGGTGAGTCGCATGAGCGGCGAACTTGATTATCTTATCAAAGCGGTTGTACCTGATATGAGCGGTTACGATCAGCTTTACAAAAAGCTGATTAAAGCTGATCTATTCGACGTGAGCTCGAGTTTTGTCATGGAGAAAATGAAGCAAACAACCTTATTGCCGCTTGACCATGCTTAAAACGAGCCCGCTATAAACGTGAGACCTTAAATTTGGCTAACCTTCACCGCCGGCTTCTTCCATGATGTAGCTTTCTAGCTCCGCGATGACAATTTTCTGATCTTTAATCGTGAATTTCAGCAGATCGTCTACGGTAATCATTCCGACTGGTGTGTCACCATTAAGAACGGGTAGATGACGTATCTTCTGTTGATTCATTAAGGACACGCAAGTATCGACAGTAGTCGATTCCTCGACGCAGATCACGTCTCTTGTCATGATTTCTTGAATCTTGGTTTCCCGTGAAGCTTTATTTTTCAATAAGACTTTTCGTGCGTAATCCCGTTCAGAAACAATCCCTGAAAGATAGTTATCCTTGGTGACCACTATCAACGCGCCAACCTCACGGGCCGCCATCATCTCAACCGCCTGGTAAACCGTGGCCTCTGGACCGATCGAATAAACTTTATGGCCCTTGATATCTAACATTGTCTTTACAGTATTCATTTGCAGACCCCTTTTCTCCGAAAGATTAATAACTGCAGCGGTTTAAATTATTAGGTCAACTTGCGGCACTTTGCAATTGCAGAAAACTCACCATGCACGCCGCGGCCATGTATTTTTTTCACTTCACAGATCTAATTTTGACCTGATTCATGCATAGCCTGTCGGAATTAATTAGCAAAACACAAGAAATGTCCCGCATTTAAGCCGCATCGCCTGACAACATGGGAACTTAAAATCATGCGGTGGTTTTCGGGCGAGCAAATGCTCGCTAATATGATTGGATAGCGGTCGGGAGGCGCATTCTAGCTCGACGACGTATCCATTTCTGGTTCAAAGAGGCGGCGTAAACCGTAAGACTCTGGCTCGAGCCAACAGCGCGCTGCCAGGTTTCAGGCTTGGGTAAATGATCGGCAAACCAACTGTCCTGATTAGTGTGGTTATGCCGCAAGCACTGCAAAACCCTAGCGGGCAAACCGCGCCGCTGCGCAGACTGATTATCCTGTGTCCAGAAGATCAACTCGAGGTAGTTATCCAGCGTTATCGGAGATACGCTCGGAATAACCCTCCGCTCCCCGACCACGGTCATCAGATTGTCCGCTGATGCTTCCTCTAAACGACGTTTTATCGACGTAAATTCACTCCCGTCAAGCGACCGGGACATCCCAGCGCGAACGGGGTTCAGATCAACATAAACCATACAAGCAAGGATTGATGCCTCGTCCAACAATGCCTGTGACTTGAAACGACCCTCCCAAAAGCGACCCGAGCAATCGTCCTCTCGATTAGCCATTCGCGCCAGAGGTTCATTTATAAAGCGCATAAACCATGATATCGAAGACAGACGCGCTTTGACGATTTGTAGACGAAGCGGGTCGCTGAGCAATGCAGTTTTCTGCAACTCAAGCCCACCATCCCGGTTACGGACCGCTACTCGACCCGGGCATAGCCGAAGCCAACGATCCGCTGCCTCGTCATCGGATAAGTCCCCTTGCTCAACGTTCAACACGAGATGATAGTGATTGCTCATAATTGCGTAGGCATATACTGAAATACTAAATAACTTGCCAAGCTCGGCAATTCTTCGTTCAATCCATACCCTGCGATGCGAGAAATCTCTACCGGTTTGAGCATCAACGCCAAAAAGGAAGGACTTACGCACACATCGCGAACAAACGTGGTAAGTACCGCCATTAGGATTTATAAGGTGACTTCTTTTGTATCTCATAAGTGCAAATTTACAACGGTAGACTATCAAACAATGTAGGACATCGCTGAATCACGCGTGCGAGATATCTGAATCAAAGAATAGCCAGAACAGACAGAAGTAAAAATTTACGAGACAACAAGCCAGATCCTGACCTAAAATCTCAGTCACAAAACGTGGGTGGCACTAACCAACCCATTAACCAACCCGGTTCCAAGCAGTAGACAGGAAGGAAGTAGCATGCCTATTCATTGGTATCCAGGACATATGAATAAAGCCAGTCACGAAATGCGGTCCGTGTTGAAAGACGTTGATCTCATTATCGAGCTTTTAGATGCAAGACTGCCATACAGCAGTCAAAACCCGACAATACGCGAGCTGAGTTCAACAAAGCCCTGTATCAAGGTACTGAGCAAGTCGGACCTTGCAGACCCTGCAGCTACCAAAGATTGGCAGGCATATTTTGAGCAAGAAGAATCCGTTAAAACGCTGGCAACAACGCAAGACGTCAAGCATAAGGCCGAGTCCGTGCTCCATCTTTGTCAGAAACTGTCGCCAAAGGCACTTCGATCAACCCGCACAATGATCGCAATGATCACCGGTATTCCAAACGTCGGTAAATCCACGTTGATAAACGCACTTGCAGGTCGAAAAGTCGCCAAGACCGGCAACGAGCCAGCGATTACCAAGGGGCAGCAACGTATCAAGATCAACGAAGAAGTCACTCTTCTTGATACGCCAGGCATTCTCTGGCCGAAAATTCACAATGAAAACAGTGGTTATCGTCTGGCAATCTCCGGGGCAATTAAGGATACGGCGATGAACGTCGAGGATGTTGCCTTTTATCTGAGCGGATACCTGCTGAAACATTACCCTGATTTTGTCGATCAGATGCTCGACAAACAAGCTTTTCCCCAAGATGATCTTGCGTTGCTTGAAGCGCTCGGAAGGAAACGGGGTTGCCTCCGCAGAGGCGGCCAAGTAGATCTTGAGAAAGTGTCGTCTATCCTTGTTAATGAATTCAGAACTGGCAAGCTTGGTCGGATCTCATTGGAGTCGCCGAACATGATACCGGCTGAGGAAGCTCAGGTTCAGCGCCTCATGGCGGAGAAAGAAGAACGCGACGCACTGCGCAAATCAAAACGCCGGAAAAAATAGACTTTTGCTAGTGTGCTAATTACTGCGTTCCATTCGCCTACAGGATTGAATCAAGTTACATGGCTGGCGAGTACTTAGCGCTTAACGTGGGCGGCACGAACTTAACGCTTAACGTGGGTGGCACGAACTTAACGAACTTAATCAAAATCGGTTTCTAGGTGTTCCCAGCGGTCCATCAGTGCTTCGATTTGGCTTTCAAGGTCTTTCACCTGCTCGAAAATCTCATTTTGTGCCGCTTGTGGTTCTTGGTAAAAATCCGATTTAGAAATTTTCTGATTACAAGCCCCGAGCTTCGACTCGAGCGCCTCGATTTTTCCTGGCAGCTTTTCTAATTCTTTTTTTCGTTTCTGTCGCTCCGCTTTGAGCTTTTTGCGTTCCTCAAAACCCAGCGTATCGTCAATCAGCATGTCGGTTTCGGTAGCGGCAGCGTTTAGCTGAGCACTTTTCGAGGTCGCGGCAGAACTCGGGGAACGCGATGGTTTGCGATGATCCTTTTGCCAGTCTGAATAACCGCCAACATATTCCGTTATTCGCCCACTCCCGTTTTGATCAAACACCAGCAGACTCGATATTACGTTGTCCATAAACGTTCTGTCGTGCGACACCAGCAGAACCGTGCCGTGATAAGCGAGCAGCATTTCTTCAAGTAATTCGAGACTCTCGACATCAAGGTCGTTCGTTGGCTCGTCGAGAATCAAAAGATTTGCTGGCTGGGAAAAAATCCTCGCCATTAACAGTCGGTTTTGCTCACCCCCGGACAAACGGTGGATCGGACCTCTCGCTTGATCGGCGTTAAACATAAAGTTAGCAAGATAACTCACAACGTGAATTTCTTTGCCGTTGATAGAGATGTATTCGCGACCGTCCGAAATATAGTCTGCTACTTTTTTATCTGGTTGTAGCTGTCTCCGCGCTTGATCGAAATAAGCAACTTCAAGCTTTGTTCCTGTCTTAATCACACCGCTGTCTGGCTCGAGCTCACCGAGCAACAAATTAATCAACGTAGATTTTCCGCAACCATTTGGCCCTAACAATCCGATTCTGTCGCCCCGGCGAACAATCAGGTCTAGGTTTTGGATCAACACCTTGTCATCGAACGCCTTGCTCACGGCGGACAGCTCTTTAACGACTTTGCCTGAGCTGGATCCCGCATCAACCTCTAACTTCAGATCTGAAACAGACCTTCGTTGCCGCCTGACCTCTCTGAGCTTTTCAAGATCGCGCACCCTGCCCTCATTACGGGTTCTTCGTGCTTTGATACCTTCTCTGATCCACGCTTCTTCTTTGCGCAGCTTGTCGTCGAACTTTTTCTCATGAAGGCTCTGCACTTCTCGTTCATGGTCACGCCGTTCGATAAACTCTTCATAGCCGCATCGCCAAAGCGTCACCGCCCCGCGATCAATATCAACCAAGCTGGTCGCAACCGAGCGTAAAAGATGGCGGTCGTGCGATACAAAAATAATTGTACCGGCAAATTCCATCATCCGCTGCTCCAACCATTCAATCGCTGGTACATCCAAATGATTGGTCGGCTCATCCACCAGCCAGACATCCGGCTCAATGACTAACGATTTAGCGATGGCAACTCGCTTTAACCAACCACCGGATAATTGGCTCAGCGGAATGTCAGGATCAAGCTGCATGCGCTGTAACGTGGCCTCAATCACATGATTAACCGACCAGCCATCTGCAGCTTCGATATTGTGTTGCAGCGTATCCATCCGAGTCACAATCTTGTCGTGGTCCGCTTCAACATCACTCAGCTGTAATGAAAGCGCGTGATACTCGCTTAATAATTGTCCCGTACCTTCGAAAGCCGTCGCCACCGCGTCAAATATGGTCGCGCTGCTCGCCTCGGGCAATTCCTGATCGAGGAAGGAATAACTCAAATCACTCGAGCGCCATATTGTGCCTTCATCGGTCTGGAGCTCTCCGGACAACAATCGCATCAGGGTACTTTTTCCTGATCCATTTCTACCGGTGAGGCACAGTCTTTCGCCTTGGTCGAGAATCAGGTTGACGTGGTCGAGTACGCGATCGGTACCGAAAGTGACCGTCACGTTTTTTAGGGTTGCAACTGGTGGCATTTAAAAATCTTTCGTAAAAATCGGTGTCACGGGTGTTTTTCGTCAAAAGCTTTCATTTGTTCCGGCGTCGCTTCTGTCTGGTGTAGCTTTTTCCAATCAGCATAAGGAATGCCATAAATACGTTCCCTAACCTCTTCATATTCCAGCGCTATTCCTTTATCCTCTGCCGCCGATTTATACCATTTGCTCAGACAATTACGGCAGAAACTCGCCAGATTCATTAAATCAATATTCTGGACATCCTTGTTTTCATCAAGGTGTGTGACCAGTCGACGAAAAGCCGCGGCTTCCAACTCAAGAACGGTTTGATCGTCCAGGTTTTTTATTTCAGTGCTTTGATGGTCCAAAATCAGCTCCACAATTTTCAGTTTCAATATGGGTGGCGTCACCCGGTTTTAAAAAAAGATGAAGGTTAACACGGATTGCGATGAGTGAGTTCAATATAGGTCAGAAGTGGATCAGTAATGCAGAACCTGAACTCGGCATGGGCGAAATCATTAACGCAGATTTCCGCAGTGTGCTCGTGTACTACTCTCGAGCGGGAGAGGAACGCACCTATGCAAGCAAACAAGCGCCGTTAACCCGTGTTAGGTTTGCTGTCGGAGATGAGATTTCCGATGACAGCGGGCAAAGCCTGACAGTCACCGATGTGTCAATTGAAGCCGGTCTTTACATCTACCGTGGCGAAAGTCATGGCAAAGATGCGGCTATTTCTGAACCAGACCTAAACCCAAATTTGCAATTTAGCAAGCCGGAAGATCGACTGTTTACTCATCAATTCGATCCGAATGAACGTTTCAATCTGAGATATCAAACACTCATTCATCAGGCTGAGCTTGCAAGTGCGGACGTCAGAGGCTTGTATGGTCCGCGCGTATCGTTAATCCCGCACCAGTTGTACATTGCAAACGAGGTCGCCAGCAGGTTTGCGCCGCGGGTGCTACTTGCAGATGAGGTGGGTCTTGGCAAAACGATTGAAGCCGGCGCGATTATTCATCAACAGCTAACCACCCACCGGGCAAAACGGGTGCTCATTGTTGTTCCTGCCGCACTCACTTTCCAATGGTTCGTCGAGATGATCAGACGATTCAATCTACACTTCACGGTGATGGATGAAGAGCGCTGCCGCAACATTGTTGCGGACAACACATCCGCAGACCAGTTATCAGAAATGGACGAGCCTGCAATTGATCTAACAGAACGGTTCAATCCCTTCGAAGCACACCAGTTAATGCTTTGCTCGCTTGATTTGTTTCTCGATAACCCTACAAGGCTTGAACAAGCGGCAGCCACAGACTGGGACCTGATGGTTGTTGATGAAGCACATCATCTTGCCTGGACAGCAGCCGATGCGAGTCCTGAGTATCTCATTGTTGAATTGCTGGGCATGGTCAGTAAAGGGCTGCTACTGCTCACTGCAACGCCGGAACAACTCGGCAGAGCGGGTCACTTTGCAAGACTTAGACTGCTCGACCCAACCAGATATCACGACTATGACGCCTTCCTTGCGGAAGAAAGCAGGTTTGAGGCGATCGCCGACAATCTGGATCTGTTGCGTGACGCATCCACGGAAGCCAACCAGCAGATTGACGCAAAATCCCAGATACTGAGTATTTTGTCTATCGATGAACACGAGCAAGACAAGTCGCTTACAACCGAAGCGCTCACCGACATGGTGCTCGATAGGCACGGCACAGGGCGCGTACTTTTTAGAAACGTCAGAAAATCAGTCAAGGGGTTCCCAAAACGGGTTTTGAAAACCTATTCACTTGAGACACCGGAAGCCTATCGACAGTTCACGACGCCCTACCCCGAAACTCAACTCGGTCACTGGACAAAAATTGATCCAAGGATTGCCTGGCTGCAAACGATGGTCGAATCGAGCGCGGAAGACAAATTTCTGCTGATATGTGCACATCAGCAAATAGCGTTAGACATTGAAGCAAGCTTGAGTAAAACAACCACAATCCGGATGGCTTTATTCCACGAGGGAATGAATCTCGTTGCGCGAGACCGGGCGGCAAACTATTTTTCCGACACAGATAGAGGCGCTCAACTGTTGATATGCTCTGAAATTGGTAGTGAAGGTAGAAACTTCCAGTTTGCAAGCAACTTAGTTCTGTTCGACCTTCCCTTAGGCCCTGATTTGCTAGAACAACGCATCGGACGCCTGGATCGCATAGGACAGCAGCGCGACGTCACCATACACGTGCCATTTCTTGAATCAACCGAGCAGTCTTCGTTGTTACGCATCTACGATGAAGGACTGGGTATTTTCGATGCACCTAACCCCGTCGCACAAAATGTCTTTGACGAACTGGTGACAGACTTGTCATCCGATGGCCTTCAGCAGTTGACTGATCAGCTAAAAATAGCCAATGAACAAAAACATCATGATGTTCAAAATGGCCGTGACAGGTTGCTTGAGTTAAATTCGCATCGACCTGAGGTCTCAACGCGTTTGATTGCAGACATCAAAGACAATCAAGGCGGCGCGACCCTTGCTGCTTACATGGAGCAGTCTTTTGATGTTTGGGGACTAGAATCAGAACCTCTCGAGGACCAGGTGCTGCTGGTCAAACCCACCCAGACAATGGTCAGAAATGATTCAATTAGCCTCGAGACGTTGGATCATTACCACTATCCGGAACTTCCGGAAGATGGCTTGCGGATCACTTATAATCGGGACGTCGCGCTGTCGCGGGAAGACGTAAATTTTCTTACCTGGGAGAATCCAATCGTGCAGCAGGCGCTCGATCTTGTCGCGACCGACATCATCGGCAACAGCACGATGATCGCGGTCAAACACGAGTCACTGCCGGCAGGCACGGTTCTTCTTGAAGCACTTTATCTCGTTAACTGTGTCGCGCCTGCAGAACTCATGATTGATCGGTATATGCCACCGACAGTCATTCGGGTTGTACTCGCACCGAACCTCGCGGATATCACTGCCAATTTCCCATGGACCAATCTCGTAGACGAAAAGCTCGAGATTGCCAACGAACCTCTGGGTAAAATTCTTGATTCGCAACAGCAAGGGCTTAGGAAAATGCTGGCAGCATCACGGGATATTGCAGACCAACAGCTCGTTCAGTATCGAGATGTCGGTAAAACGAAAGCACTCACCGCCTATGATTTTGAACTAGATCGCCTGTTAGAGCTGCGTAAAATCAACAAGACGATAAGAGATGAAGAAGTCGCGCATTTTTCGGCTTTCAGGGAACTCACGGTGGAAGTGATTGAAGAAGCTACCGCTCGCCTCGATGCAGTCAGGGTGATTGTCGCTGCTTAGCTAAACTAGCCCCGCTGCTTTTTCAATTGGTGTACCAAATCACCGTTGGCAAAAAACGAACCTGCGCTCATTAACGCATTTGCCTGACCTCAAGCTCCTCCGCATTTGCTTCGCGGCTCTCAATGACTGAAATCTCAAAATGAAATGATACGCCTGCGAGAGGATGATTAGAGTCGATCGTGATACCGCCATCTTCAACGGCAACCACTCTAGCTACCTCCGCCTCGGCGCCAGAGCCGACCTGAAAAATCATGCCAACCTCGATGCTGTCGATGTCCGACATAAACATGTCTGGCGCGACGGTCCTGACCAGCGAGCGTTGGGAAAACCCGTAAGCTTTTTCAGGACCTATTTTTACCTCAAACTCGTCACCCTCGTGTTTTCCCAGCACAGCCGTCTCAAGCCCTGGCACCATCGTGCCATCACCCTCGACGAAAGCCATCGGGTTGCCACCGGCAGAGGAATCAACCTCCTCACCAAGAGGATTCAACAATCTGTAATCGAGTTTATAAAATCTGGGCATTAAGGACTCCTTTGCGCGCTGGCCGAAAAATTATCTAGCGCCTCACTGATGTGTTGCTGCCAAGTTCCAAGCTGATGCTCCCAGCTCAGTTTGGCCAAATGTGGCGCGGCGGGCATTGTACCAGCCATATGGCATTTCGAAAGCGCAATCAGTGCCTCAATTGCATCATCATGAGAGACATAACGATGTCTTTCTGGGATAAATTCCTGATAGGCAAGCGCATCAGGCACGAGTGGCACGCAGCCACAGGCGACCGCTTCAAGTACAGCAATACCCTGAAACTCATGAATTGCCGTTGAGAGGACAACGTGGCTGTCACGTAATAAACCAAGGTAATCACTGCGGGCATCGAGAAAGCCAAAATGACCCAAGGCACCTGCAGCATCAAGCTGGGCGCGGATACGGGTCATTTGGGGCGGCACTTTTCGAAATGACTGGCCGATTACGTGCAGCACAAAGTTCGCTGGATCAACCCGCGAAATCAGGTCTTGGACGAGAGATTCAAGCGCATCAAGTCCTTTGTCATATTCCCAACGATGATTCCACACAATGTGCAAACGCGCTGCACCTGCTGCAGTCGATGCCGCGAAGGTTTCCCGCGATAGCGGTACGCACTGGATACGGGATTTCTGATGAAGTTGGTCTAGCACGTCTTCTGGCACGCCGTCCGGCATACGGCCCAGCAGATCGCCCGCGCCCGCTAAAAAGGAATCACGGTTAAACATCGAATTAAACAACAGTAAATCTCCCGAAATCGCGGTATAGATACTGGTAATTTGCCGTTCGACCAACCGCTCATGATTTACTGAGGCAGCGCCAGACTCTGCTTGGTTTGCCGGATAGGCAAACTGGTTCTCGTGAAAATAAACCATCGTAGGTATGGCCGAGAGTTCGGGACACATCCCCCGAAGCGCTGATAGGTCGGTCATCGAAGTTGCTATGACGAGGTCATAGCCAGCTTTGAGGCGTCGATCAAAAGCAAAACTCAAACTGTTGCCCCGAAATCGCCAACTGAAAAATCTCGCAGGCAAAGTCACAACGTGAAATTCGTGCTGCTGCAGATTTTCGCGTAATCCCCGCCACCAGTATTGATGACTCATCGCGTCGTAGGGTGAAAGCAGCAAAATTCGCATAGGGCTAGCACATGATGAAAAGAAATAATTTTCAGCGCTATAGTACCCGTAAACCAGCAGCTTCTGTAGAATGCCGGTCTTACTTTCACCAATCAGAGGAAGACATGGCAGGAATTGTAATTATCGGCGCTGGTCAGGGTGCTGGACAGGCTGCAGCCAGCTTACGACAACAGGGTTATGAGGGTTCTGTAACCATTCTGGGTGACGAGGCCTTCCCTCCTTACCAACGTCCACCTTTGTCAAAACAATATCTTTCCGGTGAACTCCCGCTTGAACGTGTCTATGTCCGCGCTGAGAAGTTTTACGCGGACAAAGATATCGACCTGCGCACCAACACTCGGGTGTCATCACTCGACGTCGATGCAAAGACCGTCACCACAGCATCAGGCGAAGAACTTGCTTACGACAAACTCATGATCGCTACGGGCAGTCGGCCACGAAAACTTAGCATCGAAGGTTCAGACCTCGAGGGCATTCATTATCTGCGCACAATCGCCGATGTTGATGGTATTGCTGAAGCGATGAAATCAGCGAAAAATCTGGTCATCGTCGGAGGCGGATACATTGGGCTTGAAGTTGCCTCTGTTGCAGCAACTTCAGGACTGACCGTTAGCGTGCTTGAAATGGAAGATCGCATTCTGCAGAGAGTGACCACGCCGGAGATGAGTGCATACTACAATCAACTTCACAGCGGCCGCGGTGTTAACATCATGACAAATACCGGTGTGAGCGGATTTACCGGTACCAGTGACGGCAAGGTCGCGCAGGTATTGTGCGGCGACACCAGTATTGAAGCAGACCTCGTCATTGTAGGTATCGGGATTATTCCGAACATTGAACTTGCGCAGGAAGCTGGAATCACCTGCGACAACGGCATTGTTGTTGACGATCACTGTCAGACCTCCAACGCAGACGTCTATGCCATTGGCGACTGTTCTAATCACCCGAATCCAATCCTAGGTCGCCGACTCAGACTGGAATCAGTACCCAACGCGATGGAGCAGGCGCGGGTTGCCTGCACCAATATGTGCGGCGGAGACAAAGTGTATGCGGCCGTGCCCTGGTTCTGGTCTGATCAGTACGAGCTAAAACTTCAAATGGTTGGTTTCTCATCAGACGGCGACACACAAGTACTCAGAGGCGATCAGGGCAAGAACGAGTTCGCCATGTTCTACCTCAAAGACGGCGCCGTTGTTGCCGTTGATGCGGTTAACAGTCCCCGTGAGTTCATGATCTGCAAACAGCTTTATGGCAAACAGGTTGACGCAGGAAAACTAGCAGATCCCGAAGTAGATTTGAAAACGCTGCTCTAGTAGGGCCCTCAGCAAGCCGTTAACCGATATCAAAACTGAACCGGGGTCACCCTGCCCCGGCAACAGCCTCGCCTCCTTGCCATTCGAGATCATGTCTAATGGAATTCTCAACTCAGGAAATTGCAGATGTTTATGCTGAAATTTCGCCTCATATCGTTAACACGCCGATCATTCATTCTGCGACCTTTTCGGATCTCTGCCACTGCAAAGCGCTTTTCAAGCTAGAAAATCTCCAGATGACCGGCTCCTTTAAGGAACGCGGCGCACTGAATCGACTGAATCAGCTGACGGATGCTGAGCGTCAGCGCGGCGTAATCGCTGCCAGCGCCGGGAACCACGCTCAGGCCGTGGCCTATCATGCGAACAGGTTGGGTATTTCCGCTAAAATTGTCATGCCAAAACGAAGCCCGCTGGTGAAAATCCGTTCAACTGAGCACTGGGGCGCAGAGGTGATACTCGCCGGAGATAGTTTTAGCGAAGCTTTCAGTCATTCTCAGGTTGTCAGAGATCAGGAAAATCGCGTTTATCTCCACCCGTTTGATGACATCCATGTCATTAAGGGTCAGGCGACGCTGGGCATTGAAATACTCGCGCACCCAATGGCGCAGCAGCTAGATGCCATATTAGTGCCTATCGGCGGTGGCGGGCTGGTCGCGGGTATCGCGAACTATGTCAAACAAATCAACCCCTCGATTGCGGTAATCGGTGTTGAAGAGGCAAGTTATAGCGCAATGAGACAATCAAAAGAAGCCGGCCAGGTTGTCTCCCTTGGATCAAAACCAATGATTGCAGACGGCATTGCCGTGGGTCAGGTAGCGCAGAGAAATCTTCAATCAGTCGAATCATACGTCGACGATATCGTGTCCGTCAGTAGTGATGAGATCGCAAATGCGATACTGCTGATGATGGAAGTTGAAAAGGTCGTCATTGAGGGAGCGGCTGCAGTCACGCTTGCCGCCCTACTGAACCATCGAGTGCCGAAGATCCAAAATCCACAATCTCCCCCCAACGATAGAAAAACAGTGCTATCTGTCATTTCTGGCGGCAACATTGACGTCAATTTACTGTCTCGAATCATCAACCGTGGACTGGCCTTCGACGGTCGGGTAATTAAACTCGACACAACGATCAGCGATCAGCCCGGTGAACTTGAAAAATTGCTGGGTGTCTTCAGATCCTCTGGCGCAAATGTGCTGGAAGTCCAGCATCATCGATTTGGCAGTGACGCGCCGATCGGTCAGATTGGGGTCTCGGTCACGGTAGAGACACGAGACCGCGGGCATATCACGGAGCTTGAAAAGATGCTCGTCGAAGATGGCTTTCGAAAAGCGCATGGCGGCTCGAACCAAGACACCGCCGATTGAAACTCAACGTCAGGGGGCGTTGACGTAAGTGCCTTTCACTGAATCTGGTTCACTGACGATAAGATCACCGTTTTCAATGTATAACTCAGCATGTTTGCGGGAAAGACTCGGCTCGAGTATCGAAAAATCACACGCCAGCGCCCAACCTACTGTACCCATTTCCATCAACGCGGTGCCAGATGCCGTAATCACGTGACTGATGGTGACCCGATTGGCTTCGACTTTTAAATCCGCATGAAACCCGTTGACCTCGGGCTCATCAATCACAATGTTATTCGCATGTGCCCGACCAATTGTGATGCCTAGGGGCGTCAGGGGAACGGCATCCGATTTACCATCTCGGCACTGGATCTTGCGCATTTTTCCTTTTAGCGCTAATTTCAACGAGCAAAGAAAATATTAATCGCTTTTTCCGCGGTCCCGCAATTAACCGTTTTTAGATCACAGAGTCAATGTCGATGAAAGACAACATACCGCTTGGCTGCTGTTTACTTTTCAGCGAAAACCCACGCACGCCCGTGCCTGCTGAATCCTTTCACATAAAACTTTATTTTAGCGCCCGATTGCGTCAAAGTGGAAACAGCTCTGGCAGCAGGTAAACCTAAAATAACAGAGTAAATTGACATGCAGAAAAATGCTAAAAGCTCACCGGTCAAGACATTCTGGGAAGAATGGAGGTCGCTGATCTTTTTTTTCATTATTATGATTATCTTTCGTTCGGCCATCGCTGACTGGAACGGGGTCCCGACCGGCTCAATGAAACCGACCATCCTCGAGGGTGATCGGGTTGTCGTAAACAAGGTTGCCTATGACCTAAAGGTGCCCTTCACCTCATGGCACCTGGCAAAATGGGACAGCCCGAGACCCGGAGAAATAGTAACCTTCTATTCTCCAGACGATGAAACGCTGCTGATAAAACGGGTGATCGGCGTGCCAGGCGACACAATAAGCATGCACGACAATCAATTATTCGTTAACGGCAACGCCGCAACCTATTCGCGCCTTGATGACAAAATTGTAAAGCAGCTCGATGACCTGCAACGCCGTCATCACGCATTTTTTTACGAGGCTATTGCCGATATGACCCCACACGCGGTCATGCTCAGATCTACGTTGGGCAATGAGTACGGTAGTTTTGAGCCCGTTGAAATACCTGAGGACAAGTACCTGATGCTCGGAGACAATCGGGACAACAGCAAGGACTCAAGACGTATTGGACTGGTAGACCGCTCAAGGATCACAGGGCGAGCCCACACTGTCGCCTTTTCCTACGACGAATCCTACTTTCCTCGAATGGATCGGTTTATTCATCCGCTTGACTAGGCGTCATCTGATCCCGACACCGAATCTCGGTTACGCTGCGCGGTCGAGGACTTATCGGACTTCACTTCTGATTCAATCAAGTCGATATTTTCGAGCATACCGCCGTTTGAGCGTCTAAAGAACTTCACCACGAAAGAGAAGATAAAAGCGACGCCGATAAGCAAAAGCACCAGCAAGCCAGACATGATGGCGAGCACTCGTAGTACCTCAGTTTCTACATCAAAAAAATAAATGGCTAACCAGACGAATGCTACTGCAAACAAAGTGCCGGATAAAAAACGTCGTATCAATGGATCAGTAAAAATCTTAAACAAGGGGCTTTCCACTTGGTATTTGCTTGCGTCGTAGCTTACACTCGGCGGCCTGTTAATATGACTAAAAATCTAAAATACTTTCTTTCATTATACCTATAAGCCCACGACCAAGGGCAGCATGCTAGCGTTTTAGGCAAACTAATATCGGGCATCGTAGCATCAATGAGACAAGGGAAACTAAGGGAGCCTTCATGCCGTTAAATCCAATCCTATCAACCATCCTAGCAGCCGCGGCTGAAGCCGACGCACCCCCGATGCATGAAGGAACGCCAGAGGCCGGGCGAGCAATGTATCGCGCGATGAATGCCGAATATACCCGAGATGTAGTGACGCAGGTAAGCGACCAAGACGCGGATGGTGTGCCGGTGCGCGTCTACAACCCCAATCCTGAGCAAGCCTCGCCCGCACTTGTTTACTTTCATGGCGGTGGTTGGGTCATCGGTGATCTGGAAACCCACGACCATATTTGTCGCAAGCTGGCAAATGCCGCTGCTTGTATCGTCATTGCTGTCGACTACAGACTTGCACCGGAACATCCTTTCCCCGCGCCGCTGGATGATTGCTACACGGCGCTAAAATGGGTAACAAAACAAGCAGACCGGCTCGGCATTCTCCCTGGGCAAATAGCCGTTGGCGGCGACAGCGCTGGGGGTAATCTTAGCGCTGCCGTTTCACTGAAGGCCCGCGATGAAAATGGCCCCGCCATTTGCCACCAGCTACTCATGTATCCGGTGACCGATGCCCGCTTCGACACGCCCTCCTACGCAGATAATGCCGAGGGATACCTGCTCACACGCGATGGTATGCAGTGGTTCTGGCATCACTATATTGGCGACGATGTCGACCCTGTTCAGGGATACGTTTCACCGCTGCGAGCGACCAACTTGTCAAACCTGCCACCGGCGACGGTCGTTACAGCAGAATTTGACCCATTAAGAGACGAAGGCGAGTCTTTTGCCCGGTTGCTCGAAGAAGCGGGGAACTCGGTTTCTTTGCAGCGCTATGATGGCATGGTGCACGGTTTCTTTGCGATGGCAGACCTTCTCGAAGAGGCCCAAGATGCATTCGAACTCTCAGCCAAGGCACTCGCAACATCATTTGGCGTTACTAAAAAACATCCATGACACGCTACGTTGATCAAACCGATGCTCGGCTGCGCCTTACTGAAGCCGACTACAGGGATGACGTATTTCATGGGTTCACTTGGGATTTCGATAGTAACGCGGTAAGTTTTCACGATTGCTTGTTTGAGCAAATGCATTTCAGAGAGCGAGCATTTGAACTATCAGAATTTAAACACTGCCGTTTCGTAAACTGCCATTTTGACAGTGCCCAAGTAAAAGAATGCCTATTTGAGGATTGCCATTTCTACGACCGTGAAACAGAGCTGACTTGCAGTTTCAAATTTGCTGATTTAACCGCAACACGTTTTATCCGCTGCGACATTTCCATGTGCAATTTTTCCCGATCGCAAGTCTACAGGACCGAGTTCATCCAATGTCAGGCTCAGGGCGTCGACTACTCGCACGCGCAGGCGGTAAAATCGGTCGGTAGCACAGTAGTGCTCGAAGGTGCGAAACTGCATGATTGTAACTTTGCGTATGCGGATTTCAGTGGCGCGGCGTTATCTGAGTCCGAGATCACCGAGAACAGGATGTCCCATTGTCTGCTGAACAGAGCAGACCTTTCAGGCGCTCAAATTGTTGATTGCGAGCTACATGGTATCGAAGCGGCAGGCATTGTGCTGCGCGGAGCGGATCTCAGAGGGTCAGATCTCACAGGACTAGACGTTAGAGAAATCGATATGAGCGATGTCAAAATAAACGGTTTCCAGCAAGCGATGTTGCTGGAAACGCTCGGTATGATCATTGACGACACCTAAGTTAGATATCGTCAACGTTTTGCTATTGAATGCCCAGTAACTCGACGTCAAAAATGAGCACAGCATTAGGCGGAATGCCCCGGGTACCGGTGGATCCGTACCCTAAATCTGAGGGAATGAAAAACCGAGTCTTGCCACCTACTCGCATCAACTGAAGCCCCTCGGTCCAGCCGGGTATCACCTGACCAAGACCAAAACTCACGGGTTCTCCCCGGGCGATCGAAGAATCAAATTCAGTACCGTCAAGCAAGGCGCCGACGTAGTGCACTTTAACGGTATCTTCAGCCTTTGGCATGCCACCGCTACCCTCTATTTGATGCACATACTGCAAACCAGTGGACGTTGTTATGACGCCAGGTTTCTTAGCATTCTCTACGAGGAACGCCTCACCTTGCTCTTTCTGTTGACTCGATATTTGGTTTTGCATTTCGGTACGCTTGCGTTGCACTTCAACTTGCTGCGCGCGTACCGCGACGGCGACTGCCGCCTGTGCCTCTGCTGAAATTGTGGGTGGCATATCTTTTAGTGAATCAGCCATACCTTGGTTCAGGGCTTCCAAGTCGACGTCATAGGTGCCACCTTCCTTCAGCATGTTGCCAAACGAATAACCGAAGAAATAGCCCATCTCCGCAGCTGTTGCCTGCCGCTCTTCACCCGCAGGCATAGACTGCGTGTTCTCAGCGTTTTCGGCCAGCGACATTTGCGGCGCTAGAATACTAGAAATGACTAGAAGTGCCGAACATAATATACTGATTTTAATAGTTTTAATCATAATTCCTCATGAAATATACAGCGTTCAAATTTAAAGGCGCGTATTATCGCACAGATATGCAACGACTACAGAGACAGTTAACAGCCTTAATTGCATCCCACTGCGACATTCGACAATCCAACCCACTAAATGATCCGTATATACTTTAATTATTGTTCTACCGAGACACTAGCTACTAAACTGCGGGTAGCATTATTATTTCGGTGACAGCGTTAGCTACTTCGATGACAGCGTTAGCGCACGATCCGGCACAATTATCACATGGTGACTATACAAATTATCGCCATTATGGGAACTTTGCTTAGTGTCTTGGAGACAAAACAAGCACTGCGCTCGGTGAGTTTTGCACGAGAAACAACGACATAACGTTTAATATTCATATAAAGATAAATTATGACAATACGATTCAATATTTTTCTTAGCGCCCTCGTTCGCCAATCGCGCGTAGCCTTCGCACTTGCCATCGGCCTCGGATTCTCGGCACAGTCGAGCATGGCACTCGCAACGGTAAGCGCTGAAAACAGCCCTGACGCAGCGGAAACCGCAGCACTAGCGCCCCTGCCGGTTCATGCCAACACGACTAGAAATATCGTTGACGCACTTTCAAGTCGTCATTATGTGACAACCCGTCTAAACGACGCGCTTTCAGAGCAGATATATGATGGTTATATCGAGGACTTGGACCCTAGCAAGAGCTATTTTTTAGCGTCCGATATTGAGGAGTTTGCGGCATTAAGATTCCAGCTCGACGACACCCTTCAACGCGGTGACTTGCGGCCTGCATTCCATATCTTCAACCGCTACCAGCAGCGCGTGCTGACGCGTTTTGAATCAATACTGGCGCAACTGGATAAGGGTGTTGCGGTTTATGATTTCGAGCGAGACGAGTCTCTCGAGCTAGACCGCGAAGAAGCGCCCTGGGCGGTAAATAATGCCGAGCTTGATGATCTGTGGCGCAAGCGAATTAAAAATGCGGTGCTCAACTTGAGGCTTGCCGACAAGGAAGATGAGAAGATTCAGGAACTTCTCGTGAAAAGATACAAGAATCGTTTGACGCGCACCCGCCAGACCAACAGTGAAGATGTCTACCAGCTCTACATGAACGCGTTTACACGTACCTATGACCCTCACACACAATATTTCTCACCCAGAACATCGGAAAACTTCAACATTAATATGAGCCTCTCATTAGAGGGCATTGGTGCCGTGCTGCAGCAGGAAGACGAATACACTCGCGTGGTTTCTCTCGTACCTGCAGGACCCGCTGACAAATCCAAACAGGTCTTCCCCGATGACAAGATCGTCGCCGTCGCGCAGGGCGTTGAGGGTGAAATGGTCGACGTCGTCGGCTGGCGTTTGGACGAAGTTGTGCAGCTCATTCGCGGTAAGAAAGATACCGTCGTCAGACTCGATGTAATTCCAGCGAGTTCCACCGACAGCTCTGAATCAAAAATTGTCGAGATTGTCAGGAATACAGTAAAGCTTGAGGAGCAGTCAGCGAAATCCGAGATTATTGAAGTCGAAGAAGCTGGTCAGACACGTAAGATCGGTGTGATAGACATCCCTACTTTCTACATCGACTTTCAAGCACTTCAGAAAGGCGAGAAAAACTTTAAAAGCACGACAAGAGACGTGAAGGACTTGTTGGCGGGTCTTATGGCAGAGGGTGTCGAGGGTGTTGTCATTGACCTCCGCAATAACGGCGGTGGCTCACTGCAGGAAGCGCGAACGCTCACAGGCTTGTTTATCGATCGTGGACCCACGGTACAAATCAGAAGCAAGAGTAACCGCGTGGACATCCTTAACGACAGAGACATACGAACGATATACGACGGCCCTCTAGCCGTGCTGGTCAACCGTCTGAGCGCTTCAGCCTCGGAGATTTTCGCGGGCGCGATGCAGGACTACGAACGCGGACTGATCATTGGTAGCCAGACATTTGGCAAAGGCACTGTGCAGTCGCTACTGCCCATGAATCGGGGGCAACTGAAGCTCACTCAAGCCAAGTTCTACCGTATCTCTGGAGAGAGTACACAGCACAAAGGCATTATTCCTGACATATCGTTTCCATCCGACTTCGATCTTGATTCCATCGGCGAAAGCACACTTGACGGTCCCCTGCCCTGGGATCAGATTTCCGCAACCAGTTTCCGAACAAAACAAATGATTGGCCCTTGGGTCGCTGAACTCGGCAGACTTCATAAGGCGCGAGTCACAGAAGATCCTGAATTTACCTATATTGCAGACGCCGCTGCTTACCGCCAGTTGAAAGCCAAGCAAACCGCGGTGACTCTCAACGAGAACAAGCGTTTACAAGAAAAAGCCGATTCGGACACGTTTTGGCTGACACTCGAAAACACCAAGCGCCTGCAACAAGGTTTACCCGAAATTGCCTCGCTTGATGAACTGCGGGAGGATAATGAACCCGTTCTAGCCTCGATAGAAGGCAGTAACGCAACAGGCATCACAACGGGTACTGAGACTTCAGACACCGATAATGCTGATGCTGAAAACAGTGGCGTACAAGACTTGGTCGGCAATGAAATGGCCGGCGTTGTGAAGATGCCAAGCACTGCTGGATCAACTTCCGAAACTGTACAGGGAGAAATCGCGAAAGAAAGCATCAAAGCGGGCAACACAGAGGTCCAACAGGAAGAGGAAGAGGAAGAAGAGGAACCGGATGCGTTTCTTGTAGAAACGAGCAACATCTTGCTGGATCTGATCAGCCTTGAAAAACGCACAACTGCCAAAAAGCAAGCACAGCAGAAGATCTAAGTTTCACAACGAAAAACTGTCAGCATTTACTCGCTCACTTCGGCTGGCTAAACATCAGCGTTCAGTGAAAAGTCGCGATCTCATCCAACGGCTTTTTGCCGATGGCCGGAACATGCGCGTCCTCTGCAGGATACCCGACGACAAGCAATAAAAACGGCCTTTCGGACCGCGGACGTCCTAATATCTCACTCAGAAAAGCCATCGGGCTTGGTGTATGGGTAAGGCTCGCAAGCCCGGCCTCGTGCAGTGCCGTAATTAGCATGCCAGTCGCAATGCCAACAGACTCGGTTGGATAATAATGTTTTGCCTTGCCACCATCCGCGTTTTCGCCGAAGCGTTGCTGGAAAATAGCGATTAAATAAGGCGCTGTTTCGAGAAAAGGCTTGTTAGCGTCAGTGCCAAGGGGAGCCAAGGCATCAAGCCAATCCTGAGGTGCTTTCTTACCGTAAAACAGTTGTTCTTCTTTCTCCGCCGCGACCCGTATTGCCTTTTTGATTTCCGGATCCGAAACAACAGCGAAATGCCACGGTTGCTGATTCGCTCCGCTGACAGACGTGCCTGCTGTACGAAGACAATTTTCAATAATTTCTCTCGGCACAGGTCTTGCGGAAAAGTCTCGCACTGTGCGCCTCGACTTCATTTTTTGATAGAACTTCGCCGACCGTTCAAGCATCTCGGCCTCCTCTTTGTACTGGAAGTTCAGAGGTATCGAATCAGTCGTCTTGCTCATAAACAGCTACTCAGTGAAGATTAATTTATGCTGTTCGAAAGAATATCACGTAATGGCAACAGGTATTCTACCTATGTCATGTTCATGGCAGGCGCTAACCACGCTACAATGAAACCAACAACTCATAATCGTTAATCTTCCTATGACAATTACTTGCATCCAAGACCTTAAGGACCTCTATAAAAGACGTGTACCTCGCATGTTTTATGACTATGCCGAGTCCGGTAGCTGGACCGAGACCACTTTCAGAGACAATGAAGCTGCATTTAACAGAATAAAGCTGCGGCAAAAGATTCTGGTAGACATGGAAGGCAGGAGTCTGAAAACAAAAATGATCGGTGAAGATGTCTCTATGCCGGTTGCGTTAGCACCGACCGGATTGACCGGCATGCAATATCCAGACGGGGAAATACACGCTGCACGCGCCGCGGAAAAATTCGGCGTGCCTTTTTGTCTTTCTACGATGAGCGTTTGCTCTATTGAGGACGTCGCGCAGAACACCACCCGTCCGTTCTGGTTCCAACTCTACGTTATGAAAGACAAAGACTACATCTCCAGACTCATCCAGCGCGCAAAAAATGCTGGTTGCTCGGCGCTTGTCCTGACGCTTGATTTGCAAATTATGGGACAACGCCATAAAGACATTAAGAACGGTCTATCGACCCCACCGAAGCCGACCCTTGCCAACCTGATTAATATTGCAACCAAACCCCGTTGGGCGATGGGCATGTTAGGCACTAAAAGGCGCAATTTCGGCAACATCGTTGGTCATGTTGATGGCTTAGACAATATGACGAACCTTGCCCAATGGACCGTCTCGCAGTTTGACCCCTCACTCAACTGGGACGATGTGCAGTGGATCAAGGATCAATGGGGTGGCAAGCTTGTGCTTAAGGGCGTGATGGATGCTGACGACGCAGAATTGGCGGTAAAGAGTGGCGCCGACGCGCTTATTGTGTCGAACCATGGCGGACGGCAACTCGATGGCGCAGCTGCCAGCCTCGATGTATTGCCTGAGATTGTCGACCGTGTCGGTGAGGACATAGAGGTATGGATGGACGGCGGCATCAGGAGCGGTCAAGACGTAATTAAGGCCACTGCGCTCGGTGCCAAAGGCACTATGATTGGTCGCGCATTCCTATATGGACTCGGCGCCATGGGCGCAGAGGGCGTAACGAAATGCCTTGAAGTTATTTCAAACGAACTAGACCTTACGATGGCTTTTTGTGGTCTAAAAGACATCAACCACGTCGATGAATCGATTATATGGCGACCTAAAAAAACTTGACCTGCTGAGCAATAGCTCAGCCGTCGCTTGAATCATCTTCAGGCTATTCTGTTTATGCTGACCCGCGAGTCACTTGCGATGCTTTTCAACGACATCCCAGGCATGTTGAATATCCTTGAATTTCTCTTCTGCGGCGCTCGCAAGTTCAGGTGTCATACCTTTTGCCTGCACCCTGTCAGGGTGATACTCCATGGCTAATTTACGATATTTCCGTTTAATCACGGCTGTTTCATCATCTGCGTTGCAACCAAGAATCTGATAGCACTGATTGATATCATCGATCTGGCCAGGTCCCTGCCCCGTAAACCGGCCCTTGATTTGCGCGTATTGTGCGTCCAACCCAAAGATGCTGACAGCACTTTGAATCATTGCTTCCTCTGAAGCATGCAATTCACCATCGGCATACGCAACCACCAGCAGCAAGTCGATGATTGATACCAGCACAACTTCGGCGCGACCAAACTCATCGTAAAACTGCTGCGCATAATCTTCGAACGCATCATCGGCATCTTTTGCTGCGTTGAAAATATTGATTGCAAGTGCGCGGGCATCTTCCGGCAAGCGCAAGTTATCCCGCATGATGCGGTCAATCACATCAACTTCCTGCTGACTCACTTTGCCGTCAGCCTTGGCCAACTTGCCGAGCATAGAGAACGTAGCCGCAAAATAGATACTCTGTTTGTTTTCGAGGCCACTCAACATGCCGCCACGGCTATTGGCATCAAATGCCTGGTGCCCCAGCGCTGCGCCAAACACTGCTCCGATTGGCCCACCGAAAACAAAACCTAGACCGCCACCGAGGATTTTTCCCATCCAGCTCATAACACTTCGCCACCTAACTGAAGCAACAGTGCCGCGGTTTTTGATTCCATCAGGGATTTATCTGCTCTCGACTCGACATTCAGTCGAACAACCGGTTCAGTATTGGACATCCTGAGATTAAACCGCCAATCCGCGTATGAGATGCTCAGGCCATCAGTATGCTCGATGTTTAATGCGCCTTCGGCATACGTTTGTTCTATTGCATCGATGGCAGCCTTTGGGTCCGCTAATCGACGATTAATCTCTCCGCTTGCGGGGTATTTCTCCATTCGATCATTCACGAGCGATGAAAGCGTCGCATGCTTCTGCGACATCAGTCCGATCACAAGCAACCACGGCACCATTCCGCTATCGCAATAGGCAAAGTCCTTGAAGTAATGGTGCGCACTCATCTCACCGCCATAGGTCGCATCTTCCTCTCGCATTCTCTCCTTGATGAACGCATGACCGGTTTTGCTTTGAACCGCTTCACCACCCTTGCTTGCAACAATATCTATCGTGTTCCACGTTAATCTTGGGTCGTGAACGATTTTTGCCGAAGCATCTTTGTCGAGGAAAGATTCGGCTAACAGTCCCACAATGTAATACCCCTCGATAAATCGACCGTGCTCGTCAAAGAAGAAGCATCGATCAAAATCCCCGTCCCACGCGATACCCAAATCTGCGCCATGCGCGGCGATTGCGTTAGTTGTGGAAGCGCGGTTTTCAACCAATAGCGGGTTAGGAACGCCATTCGGAAAGTGGCCATTAGCCTCATGGTGCACCTTGATAAACTCAATGGGTAAAAACTTCTCAATCCTGTCAATCACTGCCCCGGCGCCGCCGTTGCCGGCGTTCACGACTACCTTTAACTTTGGCAAAGATGCGACATCAACATAACTGAGTAATTGCGCGATATAAGCCGACCTGTGATCCAGTGACTGGCGATTTCCGCGGTTGTCCGCTGTAGCAAAATCATTCGCTTCAGCAAGACGCTGAATTTCGTGAAGCCCTGTATCTCCGCTGATAGGTTTGGAGGACTCCCGAACCAGCTTCATACCGTTATAGTCTTTTGGGTTATGGCTTGCGGTGACAACAATTCCACCATCCATATTGAAATGGGAGGTAGCAAAGTAGATTTCCTCCGTCCCGCACTCACCAATATCAAAGACATCTACCCCGCTATCTCTCAGCCCGTCAATCAGCGCGTCACTGATGGCTGGACTCGAGAGTCGGATATCGTGGCCAACGACCACTTGCTTGGGTGCCAAAAAAGCGGCGTACGCTCGACCGATCCTGTAGGCAATATCTTCGTTGAGTTCATCCGGTATGCGGCCACGAATATCGTAAGCTTTAAAACTAGTTATCTTCGACAAGATTTGAATCCCTTCTCATTAGTAATATAGAAGCCCTGCAGGCGTTTAACGGCGCGCGACATTCTAACACTCTATCTGCCATCGCGGGACAGAACATAAGCCGCGTGTGATGCTCAAGGGGTTAAGATGCACCGGGTCGAGATAACTGAGGCAACAAACTAGGCTAATCGAAAGGTTCTTAGATTGATGCCCAATTCCACGTCCAGTTTTGGTGTGAGTAACAGACGGCATTTCAGCGCTTCGTTTTCAAATGGCATGATCTTTGACAAGGGCTTTTGGAAAACCTCCCAACCCTGCTCGATTGCCGGCGGAACATCTGCGGCCTGCGCTTTTACCAGCAAACGCGCCTGCCTCAGCACTTCATCAAGCGATTTGAACTGCTCAAGCAGTAACAAAGTGGTTTTTTTTCCGATGCCGGGAACGCCCTTGATATTGTTACTAGGATCCCCGCACAAGGACCAATAATCGATGAGCTGATCGTGCCGAAGCCCGTATTTTTGCTTGACGCCTGCAAGCGTGTAAAAATATTGATCAAAGTGGTGGTAAACCTTAATGTGCTCGTTCAAGAGACTCAGAAAACCCTTGTCTGTGGAGACAATAATTGCGTCTCCACTACTTTGAGCAACTCCTGTCGCAAGCGTCGCAATCACATCATCGGCCTCATAACCGGCGACCTCTAAACTTTTTACACCAGCAGTTTCAAAAGCATTCTGAAACCGATCAAGGTGATTGATCAAAAGCTCAGGAGTAGGTTTTCTTCCAAGTTTATAGTCGGCGTATAACATGTGACGCCAAGTCTTGTCGTGGCTGTCAATGACTACCATGGCGTGGGAAGGTCGATGTGTGTTTAATGCTCTGTTGAGAGACCGAACACAACTCTCTATGCAGTCATCGATTTCAGTGTCTTCCCGATGATTCGCTTCGTAGACCCGTCGGATCAAATTAAAACCATCAACAAGTAAAACCCTGATATTGGCCATACACGTTGTTCTCTTGTATTAAATGAGTTCTGAATCGGCAGACTTGTCACAAACCATAGCATATCATTGTCGACATATCGTTCATCTTACCAGCAGGTATCGGCACAAGCGCGCTCCGTGCACGAAAGGAATTTGATGCCCCCCACTATAGAGTTACGACCCAAAACTGCACGGCGCTTGGTGCTAGAAAGCCAGGGATTGGTGCGTAGTGCCAGTTTTGGTCGGGGTAAGAAAGCAGTAGCCGAAGCTATTCAACAACTGAGCTACGTACAAATTGACACAATATCGGTGATCCAGCGGGCTCACCACCACGTGCTGAACACTAGAATTCCGGGTTATCAGGCGTCGATGCTCCATGCACTACAAGCGGAAGACAACAGTGTGTTCGAATACTGGTCGCATGCCGCCGCTTATTTGCCCATGCGGGATTTCAAATATTACCTTCCTATCATGCAGGGTTTTGCCGCCAATCGCCCCCGTGATAACGTGTTGGTGCAGGAAATCCTTAAACGGATTCAAGCTGAAGGTGGTTTGCAAGCCAGAGACTTCGAGCAAGTAACGGGTAAAAAATCCAAGGGTTGGTGGGACTGGAAGCCGGCAAAACATATGCTGGAAACGCTTTTTCTCTCCGGCGAATTGATGATCAAGGAGCGTCGGGGTTTCCAAAAAGTCTATGACCTCCCGGAACGCGTATTATCCGCGCAAGTTGACACAACCTTGCCCAGCGACGCCGAATGGGCCCGCTACCACACCATCACGATGTTACGTGCGCTAGGTATTGGCACAGCGCGTGATATCGCCTACGCAAAACCCACCATTCGCAGACTGACTAAGAATAGTTTCAAACCAGACTTCCAGCGGGCCATTCAGGACTTGCTGGAGGAAGGCGTGATTCGGCATTGCACGGTTCAGGGGCAGGACTACCTGGTGTTGGCAACCTCGTTAACCGGTATCCCGACAAAAGTTGCTCGGGATCGGGTCAAATTCTTGTCACCCTTCGACAATCTCGTGATAAATCGACAGCGGACCCAACGATTGTTCAATTTTGACTATTTACTAGAATGTTACGTGCCTGAAGCCAAACGAAAATACGGCTACTTCACGCTGCCGATCCTGTGGGGAGACGAATTGATTGGCCGTATGAACAGTAAAGCCGATCGGAAAAGTCGAGAGTTGGTTGTCAAAAACCTGTTCCTGGAGCCGGGGGTCACGCCATCGGAGCATCTTTCACACGCAATCGTGAAGGGTATTGCGCGATTTCAGTTTGATCAGGGTTGCGATCAAACAAATATTCTAGCGTGTTCCTCCGCGGCGCTGCTCAAAAGTCTCAAAAGCGCGCTGCCCAGCTTAAACAGGTAGCGACCGCCGGCTTTGGCATATTCATATTGAGTTAATGTCTTATTAAGAAGAAATTCAGGGTAACTGGCGCAAAGTACTTCTCAACACCCAGAGGAGAAGCACTATGAGCAAGAAACGTATGCACGACTCAACCCGGTCTCTCGCAAAAATATTGGTAGGTCTAATAATAGCTACCACATGGTCTTTTAATGCATCTGCCGAGGAATCAAAAAGACAACAACGACTGGCTCAGGATATCTCCAGAGAAGCACCTGACCGTGGCGATCATCCGCCATATCGCGGAGATAAGGTACGTAAACATTTGCCGACACAGCAACAAGAGCGGCAGACCAAACGCGATCGAAAGCGTCCAGACGGCAAAAAAAATCATCGACAGCCCAAAGGTGAAGTTAGAGAGCGAAACCCGGCGGTGACAAGGTTCAAGTCAGGCGCAGATGTTGACCCGTTGCCAAGCGCAGCGCAGATAAAAAAGAAAGTTAACAAACAACAGCGTCAAATCAACCAACTGCAAAGAAAGACGAAGCAGCAACAAAAACAAATTAACCATCACAGAAGCTTCGCCGCCAACAACAAGCGACAACATAGAAACCATCAACGCAGGCACCGTGAAAACCTCAACCGACAGCATGAGCGCCACGGTGCAAACAAGCGTTGGAAAAAAAGAAGAAATGCAGAACATCGGCGCTTTTATCATGCGCAATACGGCAAATCGCATCGAAGCAATAGATACGGGCACAACTATTGGCACAAGCAGTATCGGACCTTTGGCCGCGGATACTATCCTTCGACAGGGTTTATTTACAGCTATCGCCCGGATTCGCAGACTTACGCTCATCAGCGCCCTCGTGGGTTTGTCTGGGATAGCATCGAGACCTTTCACACCCCATCGAAAAAGCACGGTTATGATGGTGCGGAAATAGTTATTGATATCAATGAACGAGTTCGCACCATTCAACTAGAGGGACGGAAACGCCGTATGCTTATCGAAGCTGCCTACGTTGAATTAGGTAATGGCACAGTACGTCGTTTGCCAGAATTTGAAGGGTTGCTCTACGATAACCACGAGGTCAAATTCCATTTCCGGGACAGTCGCTACGTTGTAGCTGTATACCTTGACGTTGCCTCAAATGAGGGAAGAAAAGGCAAAGCAAGCCTCAGCGTTTTAAGAAACCGTTACAGGCACTAATTAAGTGCCTGCAGAATTTCCCTCCGGCGCAATCAAATCGCGCTTGAGGGGTTCGCCATTGCTTTGGTGTTATTTGAGCCCATTAAATCTGACGTTTCCGGCCTTCCCAGTAAGGCGCCCTGACTACTTTGCGCTGAATCTTACCCGAGGGTAATCTCGGTAGGTCTGCAACAATATCAATCGATCTTGGACACTTAAAATGTGGTAAGTGATCACGACAAAAAGCGATGAGTTCGTGAACCACCGCGGCGTTATCCACGCTCGAGTCTTTCAGCATCACAACAGATCTCACCTCTTCACCCCACTCCTCGCTTGGTATGCCAACGGTGCAGACATCACCCACCGCAGGGTGTTTCAGCAAAACGTCATCGGTCTCCTGAGGATAGATATTCACACCGCCGGAGATAATCGTCTCGGCGTTACGACCGGTTAAAAACAGATAACCGTCGTCATCAAAATAACCCATATCACCCAGTGTAAAGTAGTCCCCGGCGTAGCTATTGTTGGTCTTGTCGTTATCCTTGAAATAAACAAATTTGACGGGTGGTGATCTAAAATAAATCGTGCCGACTTCTTCTACGGGCACCTCATTGCCATCGTCATCAACGATTTTATTATCGGCCTCGGGCGGTGCCTTTCCGACGCTACCCGGCTTTTTCAACCACTCTTCAGAATCAATAAAAAAACCGCCGCCGCCCTCGGTCGCGGCATAATATTCGAAGATCACGGGTCCTACCCAGTCAATCATTTCCTGTTTGGTATGCACCGGACAAGGCGCCGCACCGTGAAGAATGTAACGCATACTCGAAAGATCATATTTACCACGCACGTCCTCGGGCAAGGCCAACAATCTGTGGAACATCGTTGCGACCATATGTGTATGCGTAATGCTATGGCTTTCAATGAGGCGCAGCGTCTCTTCTGCATCCCACTTATCCATCAAGACCGTACCGACGCCAGCTGCTAGCGGCAAAGTAATGTTAAAAGTCAAAGGGGCTGCGTGATAGGCAGGTCCGGTGCAAAGCACGAGGTCTTGCCCTGCCTGAAAACCAGCTGATTGAACTGTTCTTGTTGTCGTTGCCGCTTGGGGTGATGGCGGATTGCCCGGTAATTCTCGTTCCCGGTAAACCCCCTTTGGCCGTCCAGTTGTGCCGGAGGTGTATAACATCTGGGTGCCTATTTCAGGTCCTTCGATGTTAGTTGTATCTTCATCGGCCAGCACCCGATCGTAATCCTGAAAACCGCTGATGGCGCCACCAACTGCCAGTGAGAGATTGAGCTCAGTCTCATTGTCTTGCAACGCTTCTATTGCTGGTGCTTGGCAGCGGATATCAGCAATGAACGCCTTTGCGCCGCTATTGGTCACGATATATGAGGCATTATCACCCGTGAGGTGCCAGTTGATTGGCGTGATTCGCAACCCGGTGCGCATGCAAGCGTAGTAGACCTCGACAAATTCTGGACGATTTGTGAGTAACATCGCCACCCCGTCGTCCGGTTTGAGTCCCGCTTTTCGCAGCACACGGGCGAGTTGATTCACTCGAGCATTGAGCTCAGCGAACGTTCTCTCGCCATAATTTGATACCACGGCTTTTGTTTCCGGTCTTTCCTGCGCGTGGTACGCAGTAATCATGCCCGTCGCTGCCGCGCCTGCCAGTTCCAGTCTGTTCTTATCACTCACTCTCGCATCCCTCTTTTTATTTTCTTGTTTTCTTGTTTTCTTATCGCACAAAAGCAGTCAGTTTTGTTACCTGACTTCGAGATTGCATTAACTTTAGGAGAGACGCAAGTGAGTAATACCCTTCAGCGCCCGCTTGATCATGACACTGGGCAATCTATCTGCGAGGTATATTCCAACCAATTCACAAAGCTGATTGTTTGATCCTCGTCAGTAACTTGATGGCGTAATGAGGTATGCTCGCAAACATCTCAACCCTTCACTTATTCTGGAGCTCTTAAATGGCTGATGCATATTCACTTGCGAAACAACACCTTGAAGCGGGAATCGCGGAAGCAGCAGAAAACAATGTTGATTTGAACGCCTATGGCCAAGCGCTGGTGTGGAAACTGATCGAACGATATCAGGAGAGTGGCCGCCCGAATGCAGACATTATCGAGGAAGTGAAATACAGCCTCGACAACATTGGTGACGACAACACATTTCACGTTTCGCGAAATTAGTCGCACCACAAAGCGCACAAACACCTAGTTAATAATAATTGACTCACCCACGATTTCGAGACATGCCTGATCTTTGTTTCTGGCGTTATTGACGTGAGTTGAAACCGGCGTAATGCTTAGCGAAAACTTGTGTGCCGGCGCCATGATGTTAGTCAGCGTTTCTGCATCACTTTCCGGGTTGACCCAAGCATCGACCTCTCCTGCTGCTAGCATGACAGGCACTCTGTGGTGCAAAGTGGCCATACCCTCGGTTGCGGCAGTCGTCACGATACTACAGCTTTCTATAATGGCGCTCTCACCTTTCCAAGTTTCCCAGATCGCCGCAAAACCCAAACCCTCAGTACCCGCTGGCTCGACATAGAAAGGCTTTTTTGCGCCCGCTTGCTTCACCCATTCATAGTATCCCGACGCCGGCACAATCGCGCGCCTTGTCTTAAATGGCTGCTTATAGGCCCTACTGGTTGTGAGAGTCTCACTCTTTGCGTTAAACATCGTGTACTTGCTGTCTGGACCCTTGGACCAATAGGGTACCAACCACCAGCGCATATCACGCATATCCCAACGGCCATCTTCGGTTCGCAGCAATACCGGCACCTGGTCCGTCGGAGCGATGTTGTAGCGGGTTTGAATATTCAAATTCAGCAAAGAAGGATCGTTTTGTCCAGACAACACAGTATGATTTATCACTGAAATATCGCCTTCGAGAATAGACATAATATATTGTGTCACGGGTGAGCTAATGATATTGAACCGACCGCACATACCCAATTACCTTTTTGAAATTTCGTTCACGGCAGTCATTTGTGCTTCACTTAACTCCCACCGCGCCGACTCGACGTTGGACGGAACCTGCGAAGCACCCCGTAGATGCTCTCCCGCACTCATGGGATTGGCGAATTTAGTTGCGATAACAATACTGCTTCTGTCCTTTTTTGCGATCGCGTTACCGAGATATTCCTCCGAGGTTCCCCCAGCACCATAAACGTCTGCGGTATCAAAAAGGTTAATACCCAACTCTATCGCTGTGTCTACTACCTCTGTGGTGGCACGCTGGTCGCAGCGAAGACCAAAATTGTTACAACCAATACCCACCAGAGAAACCTTCGTGCCGGTAGCGCCGAGATTTCGATATTTCACTTAAAGTATTCCTTCTGTTCTTTTGTCACTCAAGCTACTACTGCAACTACCAAACTTCAACATTGCTTGGCATCGTAGAGACGCCTGACTATTTCTGTTCCGTCGGAAAAGACTTGGCGCGCCTCATAACGACCCGCTAAACAACCGCCGACTGATTCAAAAAGCAGCCGCCTCGCTACCCAGTCGTATTTTTATGCGTGGATACATATTTTTCGTATTCGCTCGCCAACAGCGCAATGGATCTGTAAAGACCGTGCATAAATTTACCCCATGCAAAATTCAGGAATAACGCCAACACAACACCTAAGTGTAGACACAATGCCATCGCAAGATAATCACTTGCTTTTAACAACGGCAATGCCAACCCAGTCAAACTGGTAAAAAAAAGCAGTCCAATGAAGCTATTACCCGACCCGCTATCATCGCTTGTAATCGCCTGCTCTGTACTTTGCTTGCACCACCATAAACCAGCACTGCCGACAAGCAGACCAAGGCCACCCGTGACACCAAATAACTTTGGCGCAGAAAGCCAATCGTAGGGCGCCGGCGCGCTGAGTCCGTAGTGATAAATCGTGCCTATGGAGGTCGCAATAAAACAAAACAAAAAACCATACATCGTCAGGTGATGAAAGATACGGCGCATTTGAGAGGCAACCTCACCCGTCTCGTAACATCCCTTACCATGTCCGCCGTCAAGATTTTTCAAGGTCAGGATACTTACAAGCGCACGACGGTAGACCGATACAGGAATGCCAAAAACCGCGGGCAGCGAAGTCGTTAACCAGAACCCTCTGACTGAAAAACACCACACCAACAACGTCAATAAGCCAGCGGTTCCAAACATAGCCACCATGGCGTCGTGTGAGATAATTGTATAAAACCCAGCACCCTCTGAAGATTCATTCGCAGACAATGTGGTGCCTAAAAACAGCAACAGCGTCGCAAGCATTGTGGTCAAAACAGTGAACCATCCGGCGTTTCGAATCGCCCAGTCCATTTGCCTTGGCCATGCATACGTGGCGTAGCTCTGGTGACGTACATCGGCAAAAACACGCGGGACGTTAACATTAAATTCGTGTGGGTCGGCATATTGGCAATGTTGGTAACACGCCCCGCACTGGTGGCACAGGTTTGCCAGATAATCGATGGTTTCTTTGTCAAAAGTAAGACGTTGTTCCATCGCCGGGAATACAGCGCAATGCCCCTCACAAAAACGACAGGCGTTACAAATCGTCATGATTCGGGCGGACTCTTCATAGAGCGGGATAAGATTCGATGCAGCAACGTTTTCTTTTACCTGGACGATCTCATGTTGCATTTTTTGCCGCCTCACGCCCCGCTATTCTTCCAAATACGCTACCGATCGTCATACCAATGCCTGCTAGATAACCCTGCCCAAGTACGTTGCCCGCCATAATTTCACCCGCCGCAAAAATATTTCCCGTGCCCTTCGATGCTGCAAATTTCACCCTTGCGTTAGCATCCACCTCGACGCCCAGGTATGTGAAAGTAATACCAGGACGCAACATATAAGCGCGAAATGGCGGTTTATCCAGTTTGCGCGCCCAATGGGTTTTTTCGATCATAAGACCGTCAGTGTGACAGGTATCCAGCGCCTGATGATTGAATTCACCGTCTACTACTGAACGATTAAATTCCGCTACCGTCTTGATTAGATTTTCCTGCGGCAAACCCAATTTTTCCGCCAGTTCGTGCAGGCTAGATGCTTCGACCGGCGGAAAAACCGTTGGCATAAACAAACCGGTCGACCGACTATCAATGATGGAATAAGCGACCTGATCAGGTTGTGCTGCCACCAGCCTGCCCCAGATCGCGTAACGTTTGGGCCAAAAATCCTCTCCTTCATCGTAAAATCTTGCCGCTTGATTATTCACAACAATGCCAAGAGGTACGCAGTCAATTCGGCTACAAATGCCTCCATCAAATTTTGGGGCGCGGCCATCTATCGCTACTGCGTGACATTGCCGAGCATCGCCAATTTGCACCGCATCAGCCGCGAGCAACTGGCGTAAAATATCGCCTCTATTATAGGGCGTGCCACGAACTAAAAAATTATGCGCCGCATGACCCCAAGCCTCCGACAGCCACTCAAGGTTTGCCTCGAAACCACCAGCGGCGACCACTAAAGAAGCCGCCGTCAATTCCTCAGATTGGTCCTCCTGAATATAGGTGACCCGCCTGAAAACACCACTTTCAATGTCAATTTGAATTTCCTGTGCCTCGTAGACAACGCGGATACCTAATTTCTCGCTGCATTGAAAAAGGGCGTTCATCACCGCTTTGCCGCCACCAAGAAAAAATGCGTTAGTTCGGCCTAAATGCAACGTACCGCCAAGCGGAGGCTGAAATGCGACGCCGTGGTCTTTGAGCCACTGCATGCTGCTAGCTGACTCCTGCAGTGTCAGCGAGGCCAATTCACGATTGGTTTCGCCGTCAGTGACTCGCAAAAGGTCGTCAAAATACTCATCAAACCCATAGCTGTCCTCCAGTGGATAGAGCGCTGTCTCGTGCATCGGGCGTAGATTTCTGGTGTGTTTACTGTTGCCGCCCCGGACATTTTTAGGTGACACCTCCAACACACAAACAGAAGCACCGGATTCTGCAGCACAAATAGCTGCGGTTAATCCCGCATGACCAGCGCCGATTACGAGCACATCAAAATCCTGCTTCACATCCTTTGCCTCTCTTTATTATTGCGCACTGACGTGATCTTAACACTGATGACATCGCGATAATCAGGGCTGTACAAGTCGCGAACATTCCGGTAATTTCCCGTCCTTCGTTCTGGGATAGACCACCATGACGTAACAAAGCGCCCGATAAACGGGGTTCGCTGGTTAAATTAAGGGTCCGGTATGCCGGTCTTTTTTTTTTGGCTAAGAGAAATGCTCTCATGAAACACCTTCCTAATTTGCAATCCCTAACCGCTGCAGAGCTGCGGGAAATTCTGACCAAAGCCCTTGAAATCAAGGCCAACCCGTCAGACTTCCACAATCTGCTACACCGTGAGTCACTGGCGATGCTGTTTCAGAAAACCAGCACGCGTACCCGCGTTTCATTTGAAGCAGCGATGACTGAACTTGGCGGCCATGCGATTTACATCGACTGGATGACCTCAAATTTTGTCTTATCAGGCATTGAACATGAGACCGAATATCTTTCGCGCAACGTCAGTTGCATCATGGCCAGATTGCTCTACAACGAAGACCTGCAAAAAATTATGCGCGCCAGTCAGGTACCCGTTATTAATGGCTGCGACGAGAAATTCCATCCCTGTCAGGCGATGACCGACGTGCTTACCATCATGGAGCACCACAAAGGTGAGCTCGCAGATGCTAAATTGACCTATCTTGGTGTGCAGAACAACGTCTCTAACTCTCTGGTGACGATTTGTCACAAATTAGGTATCAACCTCACGCTCGCCACCCCGGATGCAGTTGATAACGGCGAGTCACAAGACGCCTACGTACAGAACCTGATTATTGAATCTGATACTGTATCGCACACAACCGACCCTCGCGCAGCGGTGCAAGGTGCCAATTTTGTGTACACCGATACCTGGGTTGATATGCAGTACTTCAACAATCCTGACCACAAGGAAGAAAACGACAAAAAGCTCAGGGAAATGATGCCCTATCAGATTAATTCAGCGTTGCTGAAAGGGGTGGACTGCAAAGTCATGCATGATATGCCAATTCATGACGGTTTTGAGATCAGTGCGGAGATGACCAAAGACCCCCGTGCGATCATGTACCAACAGGCGGAGAATCGACTTCACGCCCAAAAAGGGATTCTTTGGTGGCTGTATCGGGAAGCAAAGTAGTGAGTTGGACAAGATCCTGCCTGGCGTTTGCCTTTTCAATGCCGGCAAACGCGATCACTTACTGTATATTGCCGCCCGAATAATCCTGCGCTAACAATTCGACCCAATGTACAACCGGTACCCCGGCACGACTAGCGAGGTGCAGTTGGCAGCCAACATTGGCTGTCGCGATGACTTCGGGCGCGTGATGTTGCAAATGAGACAGTTTATTATCGAGTAATTGATCGGCGATCGTGGGATGTGTGACCGAATAGGTGCCGGCCGATCCACAACAAAGGTGCGAGTCATTAACATGCACCAGCTCGTAACCTGCACGGGTTAATAGAGATTCAACCACACCAGTGAGTTTCTGTCCGTGTTGCAACGTGCACGGCGAATGATAAGCCACTCGGCGCAGTTTATTTTCAGCGCGATTTGTAAAGTCGACATCTGCTAACACTTCACTCACATCTTTAATCCTGCTCACAACCGCTCGCGCCTTTTGTTTGTAAGCAAGATCGTATTGAAGAATTTGCTCGTATTCTTTGAGCGTAGCGCCGCAACCCGAAGCTGTGGAGACAATTGCATCATAGTCTGCATACACTGGATGAAGCTGATCTAACAACCTGCGCATTTTATTCCGACCGGCCTCTTGCGCTGACAAGTGATAATCTACCGAACCACAGCAGCTTTCACCGGCTAGAAAACTAACCGATATATCATGCTGCGCACATAGGGCAGCCAGCGCTTGATTCACCTGCGGCGTAGCGCCTTTTTGTACACAACCCTCCAATACCAACACCCGCTTAACCGGATCGACAGGCGCTTTAACCGCCTCTAACGATAAGACAGGTATAGCAGGCACCTTTTCAGCCAACCGCGCGGGCAGTACTGGCTTAAATAAATTACCGATCCGCGTCAGCGCAGCGAAAATCGAAGGAGTCGGCATAAGCCTTCTTAATAGCGTGTCGCGGATGCGAGCACCAATACCTGCCGGCCTCAACTCTTCCGATATTTCCTGGCCAATTTCCATTAACCGGGCGTATTTCACACCGGAGGGACAGGTAGTTTCACAAGCACGACATGTCAGACACTGGTCAAGGTGGGTCTGGCTTTCTCGAGTGATATCGTTATCTTCCAACATGTTCTTGATAAGATAGATTCTCCCCCTAGGACCATCCAACTCATCGCCTAACAATTGGTAAGTGGGGCATGTAGCAATACAAAAGCCACAATGAACACAGCTGCGCAAAATCTCATCTGCTTCCTGCACCCTTGGCTCATTTATCAGTTCTGAATGTATCTTTGTTTGCATGTTCTATTGTTCCGAGACCATTGCCAGCAATCTGCCCGGATTCAGGATTGCGCCCGGGTCGAAGGTCCGTTTTAGATTTTGGTTCAACGCAAGCACGGCGCCAGACAAATGCTGATAGGGTATTTCCATCACTGGAACAATGGATTCCTGATCAGGACGGAACAGCGTCACAGCGCTTGGATCCTGTACTTGTCTGGGATTCGAAGCGGGATTTTTGAGCCATCTGACACCGCCACCCCACTCTATGACTTGCGCCGATGATAGTAACGCCTCGCTATCTGGTTCAACCGAAACACGCCAAAGGGCTCCGTCACCCTGAAATACAGGGAGCTGCTGATTCTTCAGGTCCATCCAAAATTGCGTACCCTCTGCGTCTGCCAGTTTTTCACCCGGAACAAGTTTGCCGGCGTGCGCAATCGTTAATCTCGACCCACCCAAACGAATATAAACCTGACCATCAACCCAGGCGCTGCCAGACAGTGGTAATCCTTCTTTTCGGAGTTGCTGAAAATCAGCCACTGCTGCTTTTGCGGAGGCCGTCCATGAATAAGTCACGGATACTTCATCCGCGGGCAAAACCTTAAGACTGACATCACAAATCAACCCCATTTCACCGAGGCTACCAACCAGCAATCGGGATACGTCATAACCTGCAACGTTTTTCATGACCTGGCCGCCCATTTCATAACTGATACCACGACCGTCTATAAATGCGACGCCGAGCACGTAATCCCTTACCGACCCAAGATAAGGTCTCGCTGGGCCGGACAATCCTGCCGCAATCATTCCGCCGATCGTTGCCGAGCCTGAAAACTGCGGTGGTTCGAAAGGTAAACGCTGGCCATTTTCAGCCAACAGTGACTCTACCTCGGCGAGTTTTGTGCCGGCCTTGACCCGGATCATCAACTCGTCTTTGCGATAATCAACCACGCCGACATGACTTTTACAGTCGATAGACTCAAGCATGCTGGATGGCATCGGGTTTCCCAAAAATGACTTTGAGCCGCCGCCCTTGATTTGAAGCGGACGGCCGTTTTGATAGGCCGCAGCGATCCGCTCAGCAAGCGCTAGCGTTTGCGCATCCATCAAAACCGGTCCAAGTTGGAGAACTTCTGCGCGTTGAGTCCGACATGAGAATGCTCACCCCCGTCAGAATGAACATGCATAGCGCCGAATTCAGCACAACGGCTTAGCGTAGGTACGGCTTTACCGGGATTAAGAATCCTCAATTCATCGAACGCCGTCTTTACGCCATGAAATAATTCAAGCTCTTCTGAGGTGAACTGCACACACATTTGATCAATTTTTTCGACACCGACGCCGTGTTCGCCGGTAATGGTGCCACCAACCTCGATACACAGTTTCAGGATGTCGGCCCCAAAAGCCTCGGCGCGTTCAATTTCTCCAGCTTTGTTGGCATCGTACAAAATTAGCGGGTGCAGGTTGCCATCTCCGGCGTGAAAAACATTCGCTACATCGAGACCGTGCTGCTCGGAAAATTTTGTTATCTTTGCCAGCACATCTGCCAGCGCTGATCTGGGAATCGTACCGTCCATACAATAGTAATCCGGCGCCAATCTGCCGACAGCGGGAAAAGCCGCTTTGCGACCCAACCAGAGTTGCATGCGTTCTGCTTCATCGGTTGCTACCCGCACCTGAATGGCGTTGTTATTATCTAGGATGAGCCGCAGTTTCTCTATCTGATGCGCGACCTCTTCATCAGTACCGTCGAGCTCGCAGATCAACAATCCTTCCGCATCTAGCGGATAGCCGACATTAACGAAGGCTTCCGCCGCCTTGATCGCAAGTCTGTCCATCATCTCGAGACCTGCCGGCAGTATTCCCGCCGAAATAATGGCGTTTACAGTCCCGGCGGCCTCATTCACAGAGCCAAAAGCAGCCAGTACCACCGCGATGTTTTTTGGAATCGGCAGCAACTCGACCGTCACTTCAACGACGATGCCGAGCATACCCTCAGAGCCATGCAGCAGCGCGAGCAAATCTAGACCCGCACTGTCGAAACCCCTACTCCCCACCTCGTACAACTCACCCTCTGGCGAGACCATTTTTAGCTGCTTGACGTTGTGAACAGTTAAACCATATTTTAGGCAGTGTACACCGCCAGAGTTTTCCGCCACATTCCCGCCAATTGTGCAGGCAATCTGCGACGACGGATCAGGTGCATAGAACAACCCCAGATGACGCACCGCGTCGGAAATCGCCAGATTAGTTACCCCTGGCTCCACCCGCGCAGTCAAATTAGCGGTGTCGACGTCAAGTATTCTGTTGAACTTGGCCAGGCTTAGCAGCACGCCCTCGCTGTGTGGCATAGCACCACCAGATAAACCCGTACCCGCGCCTCGGGCCACCACGGGCACGTTAGCCTGATGACACAACCGCATAATCTGCTGAATTTCAGCGATGGTTTCCGGCAGTACCACAATCCAGGGGACCTGCTTTTTTGCTGTTAATCCATCAGCTTCATACACACGGCGGCGCGCATCATCGGTAATCAACCTGTCACCGCAAAGTTCGGTTAAGGATTTCAGCAAACTGATCTGGTTTGCATCTGTTGTCATGGCTTTTTCTACCCTGTTTCAGGAATTTCACATCGATTAGCGCAACACTGGTACAAGCTGAGCAATCTAACAAACGAAATATTTCAGAACCGGACTATACCGGACAATTCGCGTATAATCTTCGCCAACAACGTGATGATAAAAGCAACCGTTAAATTCGGTCATGAAATCAGTTTCAACCGACGGCAAACCGGATTGGTGACTCATCAGCTCATTAAACTAATCGTTTTAACAAGTAGGCGCTAAAAGAATGGCTATCAGCAGTGCAGAAGAAATCCTTGAAGACTTTCGTCAGGGCAAAATGGTTCTGATAATGGATGATGAAAATCGCGAAAACGAAGGTGATCTTATCATTGCCGCAGAAGTCGTTACGCCACAGCACATGACATTTATGGCGCGGGAAGCCTGCGGATTAATTTGCCTGACCATGACCGAGGAACGAGGCAAACAGCTCAACTTGCCATTTATGGTTGAAAACAATCGCTCGCAACACGAAACCAATTTCACTGTATCGATCGAGGCAGCTGAAGGCATTACAACCGGCATCTCTGCGGCAGATCGTGCGGTCACCGTGAGGGCCGCAGTCAAGGCAAATGCGAGTCCAGAGGATATCGTTATGCCGGGGCATATATTTCCAATTGTCGCTAAGCGAGGCGGTGTCCTTACGCGTGCGGGACACACGGAAGCCGGTTGCGATCTCGCCAGAATGACAGGTTACGAGCCCTCATCAGTGATTGTTGAGGTGATGAACGAAGATGGCACGATGGCTAAACGCCCTGAACTCGAAATATTCGCTGAAAAACATGGCATTAAATTGGGCACGATTGCCGACCTGATCCAATATCGGACAGTGAACGATAAGACGATTGAGCTAATCGATGAGAAAACCGTTAATACCCGCCACGGTGAGTTCCTGCTTCGCACTTACACCGACAGCATCTCCGATTGTATTCACCACGCAATGGTACGAGGCAACATCGTCGAAGACGAGCCCTGCCTTGTTCGCGTGCAAACTTTGAACAAGCTACGCGATGTGATTGGCACGGAACTCCCCGATGTCAAAAAGTCCTGGTCCTTGTCTGAGTCCATGGCAAAAGTAGCTGCCGAGGACCATGGCGTTGTCGTCATTGTTGGACAGACGACAAGCAAAGCTGAAGACATCGCCGAAATAGAGCATTTTCCAGCAACACCTGCCTCGCTAAAAGCTAGCACTGAGCTTGGGGTATATCGCGTGGTTGGAACCGGGTCGCAAATTCTGCGTGATCTGGGCGTTGGCAAGATGCGGCTACTAAGCTCTCCCACCCGATTTAATGCAATATCGGGCTTCCATTTGGAAGTCACAGAATTTGTGGAAAATGAATAATGCACGCTGCACCCGTGATCGAGCTTGAGAACGATCCTGTACCGATCGTCAAAATCATTGGCGCACAACTCAAACGCGCGATGACCAGCGATTCGCATCGAAAGATTGTCAACGAACTTGATGGTTGCTTCGCGCTCAGTTCTATCACTGACCCCCAAAAAGTCTCGGTCAATATCAACAAAACGACACTGGCGGTCAGCCGGGGAATCAGTCCGAAGGCTAAAGTTATCATCCATCTGGACTTCAACAACACGAGGGTCAAACCTCGGATAGATGGTTTGCTGCGTCACCCCCTATTCGCAATCAAAGTGGGTAAGCTGCTCGCCCCTCCCGCGCAAGACTGGGTCACTGAGGCAAAAAACTACTGGCAGGCAGTCTGCGATCAGCCGCGTGTGCCCTCTGCCATCAGACTAATCTCTACTCATGACAAGTTTGAGCTTGTACTCGGTCGAGAAGATATCGAACCCGAGGTCACCATCTACGGCAAACCAAAAAAACTGCTCGAATTAGTTAACGGTACAAGCGTGTTTGTCTCAGCAGCAATGACAGGAGCGGTCGCAGTAGACGCTAGCGTCGAGCATCTGTCGGTACTCACAGAGATTTCAATCAAGCGATTACTAGGCGAACTTTGAACACTGATAATGCAAACCGCCAGCAAGGATAAAAGATGGCTATAGAAGATCTACCTGACTGGTTCGACAGGCATCATGTGGATATCATCCGAACACACGCAACCACACTAGATGGCCCCGGTGTCGGTAAATATATTCACCGTAGTAAGTTTTACGGCTCATTACCTGCGGGCCACGCAATTGCCGACACCGCAATCGCCATAGACATTGCCGGTTCGCCGCATCTTAGCCACTGGCACGACCAGCGAGTCGAAAACTTCGGGGATATTCTGGTGAAGCCGGATATCGACACGCTGATTTCTGACGGCACCAACCCAGCACTCGGCCACTGCATTGCCGATTTTACAACCGCAACTGGGGAGGAGCTTCGGCTGTGTCCCAGAACTCAGCTAAAGCGAATGATTCGCTTATTATCAGCACGCGGCTATTGCATGAAAGCAGCCTTCGAGCTCGAGTTTTATCTGTTCGATGAATCTTTCGAAGACATTAAACGAAAACAATATCAGCAGCTTCGGGCAGTGGGTGCCAGCGAAAAACCCAACATGTATCTGTTAAAAAACGCCTATCACGCTGCGCCGTTTATGACCGAGGTAATTAAACGCCTGGAATGGAAAGGGATCGGTTGGGAAGCATGGAACGATGAAGCTGGCGTAGGTCAGATCGAGCTGAATATCAATGCCGGAGATCCTTTGACGGTCTGCGATAACGTCGTTAGAACGAAGCAAGTGTTGTACGAGGTTGCGCTGGATATGGACATGGCGGTGACCTTCATGGCGGCACCCTCGTCCCTGTTTGGTTCTGGCATGCATGCGCATCACTCTTTGACAACCATCGAAGGTACACCTGTATTCTACGATTCAGACAAGCCTGATAACCGCTCGGACCTCATGAATCGTTGGCTGGCTGGTCAGGTTGCGAACCTCTCTGGTTCTGTTTCTTTCTTAAGCCCCACGATGAACGCGTACCGAAGGTTCCGCGACTATACGGCAGTACCTATGACCGCAACCTGGTCGATGGACAACAGATCGACAGCCCTGCGCCTCATTTCGAGTAGTAAATCTGCGACCAGAATCGAGAATAGAATTGGCGCTGCGGACCTCAATCCATATCTCGCATTAGCAACCACAATCGCTGCTGGCATCGCCGGCCTAGATAACGACCTGGCGTTACCCGATGAGACAAAGAAACTGGCCTGGGGTAATGCAGTCACGAGTGAAAAATTGCCCACAACGATCACTACCGCTATCGAAGCTTTAGAAAACAACCAACATTTACCCGCGTATCTCGGCGAAGACTTTACCCAATACTGGGCTAACACTCGGCGCGCTGAGTGGCTTGCATTTCATACAGAAGGCGGTGACCCGGAATCAAAAAATGTCACCGAATGGGAATACGAACGATACTTTCGTCTCGTATGAGCTTGCATACTCTTTTTGTAAGAACGCGCTTACAAGACACGAAAGAACTGGAACCAGACAAGTAAAACAAGATTTAATGTTCTCCCGGCGGCCCTTGAAGGGTTTATTCAGCCGCCCCTTTTACAGGAGAAAACTTATGCTTTACATTCTTGCCTTACTACTACCGCCTGTAGCTGTTTTCATCTGCGGTAAACCGATTCAAGGGATCATTAACATTGTACTATGCCTGTTTTTATGGATACCCGGCATCATTCACGCACTTTTCGTCGTGCATAATCGTTACCAAGATAAACGAACCGACAAAATTGTAAAAGCAATTGAAGAGGCTGCTGACGAATGAAACAGGTAAAATGGATTGTCCTTATCGCAGCGATATTTTCATTAACTGCCTGCGAAACTGTCGTCTACGATGCGTTAGAAAAAGTTGGCTATCACAAACGGGACATTTTGATTGATCGTATTGACGCTGCCCAGGAGTCACAAACCGAAGGACAGGAACAGTTCAAATCAGCCCTTGAACACTTTAAGTCAGTGGTCAATTTTGACGGCGGCGACCTTGAGGCCGTGTACAACGAGCTCAGTGATGAATACGAAGCAAGTGTCGATGCTGCCGACGAAATTCATGATCGAATCGAAAGCGTAGAAAATGTTGCTGACGCGCTGTTTGATGAGTGGCAGGAAGAGCTGGAGCAATACAGTAACGCAAGTCTGCGGCGTGATAGCGAGCGACAATTAAAAGATACTCGGCGTCGTTACAGTCGACTGCTGGCCGCGATGCGCAGAGCTGAGCAAGCGATAGATCCAGTACTCGCAAGCTTGAAAGACAACACCCTTTACTTGAAGCACAATCTTAACGCGCGGGCTATCGCGTCACTTAAAAACGAACTCAGTACGGTAGACGACGATGTCAGTGCGCTCTTAACGGCAATGCAAAAGGCCATTAACGAATCAAACGAATTTATCGATGAGCTACGGGGAGGCTAGCCTCGATCGTTTCCATCCGGTTGTCCGGCACTGGTTTCAAAACCAGTTCGGCCAACCTACAGACATACAGGCGATGTCCTGGCCGCGCATTTCAAATGATGAGCACCTGGTCATTACGGCCCCCACGGGCAGCGGAAAAACACTGACCGCATTTCTTTGGTCAATCAATCAATTTATCAGTGGTGCCTATCAAACAGGCACCACTAAAGTGCTTTATGTCAGTCCGTTAAAGGCGCTCAACAACGATATACAACGCAACTTGATCACCCCGCTTGCGCAGCTGCAACAGACGTTTGCAGATGAAGGCATTGAATTTCCTCGAATACGTGTTCAGACCCGCAGCGGTGATACAGACCCGCAGGATCGTAGAAGAATGCTTAAGCATCCACCGGAGATTCTTATCACAACACCTGAAAGCCTTAATCTATTGCTTTCATCCAAAGGTGGTCAAAGTATGCTGTACGATCTCGAGACAGTGATTATTGACGAGATTCATGGAGTCGTGAACGAAAAACGTGGCGTCTACCTGATGAGTGCCGTTGAGCGACTCGTTAGTTTCTCGGGCGAATTTCAGCGCATCGCCCTCTCCGCTACCGTGCAGCCTTTGGACACCGTCGCACAATTTGTCGGGGGATATGAACTTAAAGGCAGTCTTGAGTATCCTGAATTCTTGCCCCGGGTCGTTAAAACCATTCAATCGGATAGTCAAAAAAATTACGAGTATTCAATTCGCTACCCACCAGAGACAGCAGCCAGAGCTGATAATGAAAAGCCTTGGGACTCACTGGCCAAAGATCTCGTAGCAAAAATAGAGCACAATAAGTCCACGCTGATCTTTGTCAACAGTCGCGCACTCTGCGAAAAAATGACCTTCAAAATAAATACTGCCGCAGCGCGCAATCTTGCTTACGCACACCACGGTTCGCTGTCGAGGGAAATAAGAACCGAGGTAGAGAGTCGATTAAAAGCAGGAGAGCTTGCGGCAATCGTCGCGACAGGCACCCTCGAGATGGGCATTGACATCGGTCATTTAGACGAAGTCGTTCTGTTAGAGTCACCTGATGGCATCTCTTCTGCGATCCAGAGAATTGGTCGAGCGGGACATGGCGTAGGCGAGACCAGTCGTTGCACTATTTACCCTACTCACCCAATGGATTTTATCGAGGCTGCAGCCTTGAGTAAGGCGATTGCAGAACGAGATATTGAACCGGTCAACCTGATCAACAACCCGCTTGATGTACTCGCCCAAATCATTATTTCAATCACGGGTACTAACGACTGGGACATTGACGAGCTGTATTTGGAAGTCAGACGCTCAACACCTTTCAACTCGCTCACGCGCACCCAATTCGATCTTGTGATTAATATGCTCGCCGGGCGCTACGAAATTCATCACATTCGTGAACTCAAACCGCGTGTTCGGGTAGACAAAATCAATCAGCGTATCGAGGCAAACAAGGGTGCGTTAATGTCCCTGTATCTGTCAGGTGGTGTTATTCCGGACCGCGGATATTTTCAACTTCGACATAGTGAAACTAACGCCAGAATCGGGGAACTGGACGAAGAATTTGTCTGGGAAGCGAATCCCGGTCAGGCTTTCTCTTTCGGCACACAGCAATGGCAAGTCCAGCGTATTACTCATAACGACGTCATGGTTACCCCTGCGAAACCCGGCGCAATTGCGCCACCGTTCTGGAGGTCAGAAAATATTAATCGAGATTTCCACTATGCAGAACGAGTTGGAAATTTTCTCGAGTATGCCAACACGAAACTATCATCGGTACCCACAACTCAAAACGATGATACCCTGCAGAGCGACAGTCATAGTAACCAGCAACAAATAGTAGATTTCGCAGAGGAACTTAAAACAACATTTTTTCTCGACCAAACAGCAACCGACGAACTTATCACTTTTCTACGTCGCCAGCGTGCTCATACCAATGCCCCGTTACCCCACCGCCACCATATGTTGGTAGAAAAAATTGCCGGCACGTCGGGTAAAATGCCTGGCAGTCAGCTGGTACTGCATACGGGTTGGGGGGCAAAAGTCAATCGTCCGCTGGCGCTTGCGCTCGAAGCTGGTTGGTACCGCAAGTTCTCCGAACAACCGGAAATATTTGTCAGTAACGAATCACTGGTAATCCAACTACCCCATGAGACAAATTTCTCAGAACTCATGACGCTTGTACCCTCTGACCAGCTCGAATCTCTATTAAGAGAACGCCTTGAAGGCTCTGGCTTTTTTGGATCAAGATTCCGCGAAAATGCTGGCCGTGCCTTATTGCTCTCGAAAGGTCGATTCAACGAACGCAAGCCACTGTGGATGAGTCGTTTACAATCTCAAAAACTTCTCGATGTGGCGTCTAGGTTTGATGATTTCCCAATCATGCTAGAAACCTGGCGCACCTGCATGCAGGACGAGTTTGATATTCCACACCTGCATCAATTACTGTCTGAGATCAATAACGGTAGCATTGACGTTACCGAAATCTCAACGCGATCGCCCAGCCCCTTTGCACAAACGGTCGCATGGGGTCAGGTCAACCTCTACATGTACCGAGATGATCAGCCTAAGAATACCAGAGGGGCGAATTCCGGATCTAATTTACGTAACGACTTACTACAGGAAGTGGTTTTTAACGAAGGCTTAAGGGTTTCTGTGCCTCGAAAACTGATTGATGATTTCGAGCAAAAACGCCAACGGCTGGTCGCTGGGTATTTACCTGACAACAGTGAGGATCTTGTCGAGTGGATAAAAGAACGCACGGCTATCCCGATCGAAGAGTGGGCTGCCCTCATCGCGGCACCACAGGTGTCAACAGACAAACTGGAACAAAGGATCGCGCGCATTGATCATAATACGGCTAGTTTGATTGTCGCGCTTGAGGACCAAGTCTGGATTGTCGCTGCGCTCGATAGCGCCACTAAAACGCATGGTCGAGATGATACTGCCGCGATGTTGGCTAACTGGTTACAGTACTATGGTCCTCTAAGCTTGCAAGAGATAGAACAAAAACTGGGTATCGAACAAGCGGCGCTGTTGCCTATTTTATTGGAACTTGAATCAGAGCGCACAGTGATTCAAGGACACTTGGTGTCAGAAGCAAAGGAACAGGAACAGGAAAAGCACTACTGGTGTGACGCAGCAAACTTTGAAATCCTTCTGCGCCAATTACGTCACCAGCGCAGACAAATCGCAGAAGCAGCATTCGACCCCTTGCCGTTATCATCACTGCCCGCATTTCTCTATCATTGGCAGACAGACATAAAAACGACAGGTGCAACATCGATTGAGACCGGCGTTGAGTTGTTATTCAATCTTATCGAGAAGCTACGCTGTTATCCTGCCGCTGTTGGCCTTTGGGAATCTGAAATCTTTCCATCACGCATAGCAAACTATCAGCACCCATATCTGGACTCACTGATAAGAGAGGGGTTCCTCACATGGATTGGTTCTGGAGAGAAACAAATTCAATGGGTATTTCAAGAAGACCGGGACCTTATCTCGCCGCAGGCCCAAGTATCAGCATTAACGCCTGACACCCAGACTGCCCCGGCCGGCGCGCTCACAGACAACGAAGAACTTGGAAAAGAACCCGAGACTCAGTACCAGCAGGTGCTGGAAAAGTTATTTCCGGGTAAAACAGGCAGGTATGATTTTAATGCTATCTCCGACTATACCGGCATGAGTTCGGCGGATACTGCGGCAGCACTTTGGCAATTAGCCTGGCAAGGCCTCGTTTCAACCGATGCCTTTAGCGTACTCAGACAGGGCGTTGAAAACAAATTCAACCTGCCAGACATCCAGAAAGTTTCATCACGCCAACGACGCGGTATTAGAAGGGGCGGATTTAACCAATGGAAAAGTTCAATACCCTCCGCTGGTGCCTGGTACCAGATTAATTACCCAAAAAGTGTGTCATCGCTCATTGAAAGCGAGGATTTGAACAAAGAAAGAGTCAGGGTGCTACTCGATCGATACGGCATTGTTTTTCGTGAGCTTCTGAATAGGGAAATGCCGTCAATGAGCTGGCGCGCGGTTTTTCGCTCTATCCGGCTGATGGAACTTGCAGGCGAAATAACGCAAGGGTACTTTTTTAAAGAAATCCCCGGCCCACAATTTGTCTCTACTGAGGCACTTCGAGCTCTTCACAAATGGCACAAGTTTGAAACAGACACGGAGCACTTGTCTGCCAAGGACATCTTTTGGATCAATGCTACCGACCCTATTTCACTCTGCGGTCTTGGTATTGATGCAATCAAAGGTGACTATCCTAGAAGAATCGCTTCGAATCACATCGTCTACGACAAGACAGCACTGGTGCTTCTTTCAGAAAAAAACGGACGCCAAATAACCATCAATGTGCCCGTCACTGCACCGGCGCTACCGGCCTACTTCGAGGTTTTCAGAAACATGCTTTATCGCACAAGCCAGCCAAAGACCAAGATTATGATTGAGTCCATAAACGGCCTACCAGCGAGGCAAAGCGAGTATCTCGCTCAGTTCGAGCGTTGTTTTGATGTCGTCAAGGACCATAAAGCAATCTATTTGCAGCGAACACTCACGCCATGAAAAAACCACTGCTAATCACACACCCTGATTGCGAAAAACACCTAAAGCCAGGACACCCGGAACGACCCGAGCGGCTCGCAGGCGTAATAGACCGACTCACAGAATCTGGTCTCAGTCAGGACATGGACATTAAGCTGGCTGCTGAGATTGACGATTCTGTGCTTTCTCTGGCCCACCCGAGAAGTCACATTGAGCACGTGATTAATTCAGAACCCGATACATCATGGCATCACATTGACCCGGACACTTACATGAGTGCAGGTAGCGTGCGCGCAGCAAAGTTGGCAGCGGGTGCATGCGCCGAGGCAACAACTCGTGTACTCGACGGGCAATATCAGCGTGCGTTCTGTGCCATTAGACCACCAGGGCATCATGCTGAACTGATGGATGCGATGGGTTTTTGCCTATTCAACAACGTGGCGGTCGCGTCGATGTTAGCGCTTGAACACCCTCACATTCACCGTATCGCCATACTTGATTTCGATGTACATCATTGCAACGGCACTGTTGATATATTTAAGGAAGATGAGCGAGTGCTTGTATGCTCAAGCTTCCAAGATCACTTTTACCCCCATCGCTATCTCGACTACACAAACAGCCACATTGTGACAACACCGCTCGCACCCGGCACTAACAGTGCACAATACAGGCAAGCTATTGAAGCCAGTTGGGTAAAAAAAATTGAACAGCACAAACCCGACTTTATCTTTGTTTCAGCCGGATTCGACGCCCATGCAGAAGACCCGTTGGCCGAATTGTGTCTGGCTGATGCAGATTACGCTTGGATCACAACATTAATTGTCGGGCTTGCTGACCAGTATGCACACGGGCGAATCGTCTCAACCCTTGAAGGTGGATATAACATTGAATCACTCGCGCGAAGCGCAGCGCAGCACGTTGAAGCGTTAATGTAATTTGGGGAAAAGCTTCAGAGATAATCTGCAACCTGAACGACGTCGATTTGCTCGCGATTTAAATACTTTTCTGCATACTGAAGATAAACCCCGGAGGCTAAAAATAGTTTAAAAAGATCGCCATCCAAATGTTGATCCTTAACCATCAACGACATAATACGAACACTTTCGCTCAATTTTTTAGCTTTCTTGTAGGGCCTATCTGCAGCAGTCAGCGCTTCGAACACATCGGCAATAGCCATGATACGAGCCGGAATTGACATCGTACCGCCCATTAATTGTTTTGGGTAACCCGTACCGTCCATTTTCTCGTGATGTCCTCCGGCAATCTCAGGCACCCGCTCGAGGTGCTTAGGGAATGGCAAATTTTCGAGCATCACGATAGTTTGAACAATATGATCATTGATTTTGAACCTTTCTTCTTCTGTTAGCGTGCCTCGCTCGATACTCAGGTTATACACTTCGCCTAAATTATATTTATGCTCAGGCACCTTAACCTTAAAGCCATAAGCATTGTCCGGCGCTGCCGAGTGCACAACAACATCATGCTCAATAATGTGATCATAACGATCAGCCAGAAGCTCTTCTTGCACCGGCAACTGAGGTTCAGGCACCCTATTCCTGCGCTTCAATTCCTCATGAGAAACACCTAACCGATCACTTAGCGTGCGTGTCCAGGTTTTTTTCGCAATACGCTTCAGGCGCTGAACTTTATCATCAGCCATAAACTCGCCGCCCAAATTACACTCAGACACAAACTCAAAATCTGCATCGAGCTTTGCGAGTTGCTTGTCCAAAGCCGCTTTGAGATTTTCAGCGTCGCCATCACCGTTGATGATTTTTTGCTGATACTCAATCACGGCTTCTTTTTTAATTAGCTCGAAACGCATTCTTATTTCGTGAATCCTATCGGTAATCGTTTCAAGCTTAGTTGCTTTGTCGACAACATATTCCGGCGTTGTGACCTTTCCGCAGTCGTGGAGCCAGGCGCCGATATGCAACTCGTACCATTCCTCTTCATCTAAATCGAAATCGCAAAATTCGGGTGACGTGGAGTCGCACGCAGCAGCTGTTAACATCTCAGTCAACTCTGGCACACGCTGACAATGCCCGCCCGTGTAAGCAGATTTAGCGTCAACGGCGCTGGCCATCAATTCGATAAATGAATCCAACAGAACTTTTTGTGATTCAATAAGATTCTGATTTTCTAGCGCGACAGCCGCCTGTGATGCAAGTGCCTCAATGAGGGGTACCACGTCTTTGGGAAAAGCAACAATTTCACCACTATCCTTGTCAATGGCATTCAGTAACTGAAGCACACCGATGACCTCTTCCTGATAGTTCTTGAGGGGAATCGTTAATAATGAGGTTGAGCGGTATCCGGTGCTCTTGTCGAATTTTTTGGTACCAGTAAAGTCGAAGTTATTCGAGTCATAAGCGTCATCTACATAAACCGTGCTACGTGTTAACGCCGAGTAGCTCACTATATTGTGATGATTCGGGACTCCATTTTTGTCATACATTTCGACGGGTGGCAGGGTTATCTCAACACCGGTTGTACCACCCTGTGCGACGGCGAGTGAGTCAGTGCGCAATATCGTGAATGCCAGTTTGTCTTCTTTCGTTCTAATGTAAAGCGTGCCCGCATCAGCGTTACCAATGCTCTTGGCTTCCAACAATATCGTTTCCATCAGTCGCGCTGGGTTTTTCTCAGACGATAGTGATATGCCGATATCGATTAACCGACGGAAAGAGTTTTGATCAATGGTCATGCCCTGCGACTCCCGGGAACACAAGCAGATTTGTGGAAACCCGCGTCCGCTTCTCCTGAGCGATATTTAACGGGTGCTGACTTGAAGATGTTAATTTGTCTAAACCGAGACATCAACGGAATTAGGCTGCAATCTGCTCAAGGTTTATATGTCGGGTTTACCCATTTGTCGCGGTTACGATACACTCGCTTGACGAATAACTCACAACTGGCAGCAGCATGGCAACAACGATTCCTTTTATTCACAAATATGATTTTGAATACGGCAAGTTAGAACAAGTTTCACCCCTGATACGCAGGGTGACGGCGAAGAATCCAAGTGGTTTCACCTTTATGGGTACAGGTACCTATGTCGTTGGAACAGGCAACGTTGCTGTGATCGATCCGGGCCCACTCGACCCGGCTCATATTGAGGCCCTGAAGCGTGTCCTAGAAGGAGAAACCGTCAGCCATATCCTCATCACACATACTCATGAGGACCATTCTCCTGCGGCAGCTCCGCTTAAAGCATACTGGCAAACAAAGACCTATGGTTACGGTCCACATGGTGCCGGTAAAATTGCGGGCGGCGTCGCGATCGATGCTGGGGGTGATATGGACTTTACGCCCGATGTCACTATCAGACATGGTGATATTCTACAGGGTGATGACTGGACGATTGAATGCGTTTACACACCGGGACATACCTCAAACCACATGTGTTTCGCGCTAACCGAAGAAAAGGCACTGTTTACAGGCGATCACGTCATGGGTTGGTCAACCAGCATCATCGGTCCGCCCGATGGCGACATGACCTCCTACATGGATAGCCTGGCGCTACTCCTCGAGCGAGATGACGAGGTCTACTGGCCAACCCACGGAACAGCAATACCCGATGTAAAAAATTATGTGCAGGCATTTATTGATCATCGACTGGTACGCGAGCAGCAAATTCTTGCCAGTCTGAAGGCCGGGCATGAGCGGATAGAAGATATGGTGCCCGGCATGTATACGGAAACTGACCCACGCATGTTTGGTGCTGCAGCCAGATCAGTTTTTGCCGCGATGATTCGACTGCTTGATTCCGGCCAAGTGATCAGTAAGGAAGGCGAACCCACGTTAACGGGACGCTATTTACTCGCAAATACCGAGTAAACGCTGCGCCTGCTGGTATGCATAGACCATGCTGGACTCGTCGCTGCTGTTTTGACCGGCAATATCGAACGCAGTCCCATGGTCGGGGCTAGTTCTGACAAACGGCAGCCCCAGGGTGATATTAACGCCCTCGGCGATACCCAGGTATTTAATCGGTATTAACCCCTGATCGTGGTACTGCGCGACCACAATATCAAAACGACCTTCTCTGGCCTGCATAAACACCGTGTCACCGGGCCAGGGACCCGTGACCTCAATCCCTTCTGCTTTAGCGGTTTCTATCGCGGGCGCGATAATCTCAATCTCTTCACGGCCAAAAAGGCCGGACTCACCCGCGTGAGGGTTTAGACCCGCAACTGCAATCCTCGGATTATCGATACCAAAGGCCTTTGCACCCTGCTGCGCCAGCCGGATGGCATACAGCTGCGAAACAACAGAACAATCGTCAATCGCCTCACGTAACGAAACATGAATAGACGCCAACACAACACGCAGCCGCTCGTTGGCTAACATCATTGCCACCTCACTGTTTGAGTAATGTGCCAGTATTTCGGTATGACCCGGAAATGTGATGCCAGCTTCCGACATCGCAGCTTTGTTGATCGGTGCCGTCACAATCCCGTCAATCTCACCGGAAAGCGCGAGATCAATCGCCTTCTTGACACAATCGAACGCTATTTGACCGCAGACCGCATTCACGCAACCCATGGTCACCGGATTTGGCAGACATCCCGCCTGCACTACCTCGATTTTGCCTTGCTCTGGCTGAGACAGTGCGGGCGAATCTATCTCGACGATGTTCAGTGTAAGCCCCAACCTTTCTGACTGCCGCCGTAGCTCACCGACGTCACCAATAATGACTGGAAGCGCATCAGTCGTCTGGCTCGACAGCAGTTTAAGGCAAATCTCAGGACCCACACCCGCCGGGTCACCCATCGTCAGAACAATACGATTACGCATAGCAGATGCTTACACCATCGAAGCGATGGCCCTTTTGGCGATCACCGAACAAAGATTGGCTCTATAGTCGACAGTGGCGTGAAGGTCTTCGTTGAAATTGTCGGTCGCCAACTTGATACCATCAAGCGCGCCCTCGGAAAAGTTGCTCGACAACGCTGTTTCATATTCATCGCAGCGAAAAACACTGGATGCTGCACCTGTGATAGCGACCCTTACGCCCGCATCATGCCGGTTGATAAAAACCCCGACCGTGGCATATCGAGAAGCTGGATTAGCAAATTTAACATAGGCTGCATCGCCTGCTACCGGAAACGTCACCGCGGTAATTATTTCGCCCTCTGCCAAGACGGTTTCAAACATATCAACGAAAAATTCATCTGCCGACACCGTTCGCTTAGTGGTCACAACTGTCGCACCCAAACCGAGCAATGCCGCGGGGTAATCTGCAGCAGGATCATTATTGGCAACAGAGCCGCCGAGGGTGCCTCGATTTCTCACCTGTGCGTCACCGATACCGCGCGCTAGCTTCGCCAATGCAGGAATCGCTGCTTGCACGATTTCGCTTGCGGCAACGTCGGCATGCCGAGTGTAGGCACCTATTGTCAGAACATCACCGTCTTTTGAAATTCCTGTCAGTTCCGACACACCAGCAAGGTCAATTAAATCAGTTGGCGCGTTTAGCCTTTGCTTCATCGTTGGCAGCAACGTATGACCACCTGCTAAAAACATGGGGTCTTCTGACTGCGCATACAACGACTCAGCTTCTTGAAGCGATGTCGGGCAATGGTAATTAAAGTTATACATGATTACTCTCCCCTTCCGTCTGCACTGGTTGCATTCTGTAATGTCTGCCAGACATTCAGCGGTGTCGCAGGCATTGTGATTTCCCTCACGCCAAGCGCGTGGGTGATCGCGTTAATAACGGCAGGCGGAGAACCAATCGCCCCTGCCTCGCCGCAGCCCTTCGCTCCCACCGGATTATGCGTGCACACAGTGGTTGTCATACCAACATCAAAATTCGGCAAATCATCTGCTCTTGGCATACAGTAATCCATGAAAGAACCTGTTTGTAACTGCCCTTCCGCGTCGTAAATACCATGCTCAAGCATCGCCTGACCAATACCCTGTGCGATGCCACCGTGTACCTGTCCTTCGACTATCATCGGGTTGATAATCGTGCCGAAATCATCGACCGCGGTAAACTTAACAACGCTGGTGACACCGGTGTCCGGGTCTATTTCAACTTCACAGATATGAGTACCGGCTGGATAAGTAAAGTTACCGGGATCATAAAAGGCCTTTTCAGTCAGACCGGGTTCCAGTTCTTCTAGCGGGTAATCGTGGGGTACGTATGCGGCAAACGCAATCTCCTGAAATGTCTTAGAAAGATTACTGTCGCGCACCTTAAACTCACCGTCATCAAAATCGATGTTATCGGCCTGCGCGTCCATCATGTGACCTGCAATTTTTTTACCCTTGGCAACAATTTTGTCTGCGGCTTTCATCAGCGCCGAGCCACCTACTGACAGCGAGCGAGAGCCATAGGTACCCATGCCAAAATCCATTTTGCCGGTATCACCGTGGATCACCTCGACATCATCGATAGAAATTCCCAGCTGACTGGCTACTAACTGCGCAAAAGTTGTTTCATGACCTTGGCCATGGCTATGCGTGCCTGTCATCACAGTGACAGACCCTGTTGGGTTCACGCGTACTTCACCCGACTCCCACAATCCAACGCCGGCGCCGAGGGACCCAGCTACCTGTGAAGGTGCCAGCCCGCAAGCTTCGATGTAACAACTAAATCCAATACCACGCAACTTACCAGCAGCGACGGAGGCATCTCGTCTCGCAGGAAATCCATCATAGTCAGCCATTTCTAACGCCTTATCGAGGCTGGCCTCATAGTCACCGATGTCATATTCCAACGCTACCGGCGTCTGATAGGGAAAATCCTCCGGCTGGATGAAATTTTTGCGACGCAGCTCTGCCGGGTCCATATTCATTTCTTGGGCTGCCACCTCGACGATTCTTTCAAGCAAATAAGTGGCCTCTGGACGTCCCGCACCTCGGTAAGCATCAACCGGCGCCGTGTTTGTCATCACCGCTTGAACCTCCACGTAAACGTTAGGCGTCTTGTATTGGCCTGCGAGCAAAGTGCCATAAAGATAGGTCGGCACAGCAGATGAAAATGTTGACAAATAGGCGCCCATGTTTGCCAACGTTTTTACTCTTAGCGCCAGAAACTTACCGTCTTCATCCATGGCAAGTTCCGCTTCGCTGACATGATCGCGACCATGCGCATCAGTGAGAAAAGATTCAGACCGATCAGCGGTCCACTTAATAGGTTGGTCCAGTCTTCTAGCAGCCCAAGCAACCACAGTTTCTTCCGAATAGATAAATATTTTGGAGCCAAATCCGCCACCCACATCTGGCGCGATGATTCGCAGCTTGTGCTCAGGCGCAAGTTGCACGAATGCGGTCAGCACCAAACGGGCCAGATGTGGGTTTTGGCTCGTGGTGTACAGAGTTATCTCGTCTGTACCGGAGTTATAGTCTCCAATCGCTGCACGCGGTTCGATCGCGTTGGGTATCAGACGATTATTAACAAGAGACAATCGGGTGACGTGATGTGCATTTTCGATCGCTTCAAGCGTGCCATCCCGCTCACCTAACTCCCAGTCGTAGTTCGTATTGCCCGGCACCTCGGGATGAATCTGTGGACCAGACTGTGCATCAGCCACATTGACGACCGCCTCCAGTTCATCAAATTCGACGTCAACAAGTTCAGCCGCATCTCGGGCTTGTTGCAGCGTATCGGCAACCACAACAGCGAAAGGCTCACCTGAATAATTAATTCGATCAGCGGCCAATGGTGGGTGCGGCGGTTGTTTCATCTCGGAGCCATCTTTAGACAGCACCATCCAGCCGCAAGGTAGGGAGCCCAGTCCATCTTCGGCAACCTGAGCACCGGTGAGCACAGCAATAACACCATCAGCAGCTTCGGCGGCGGTACAATCGAGGTGGGTAATCATCGCTCTGGCGACCGGCGCCCGAACAAAAAAAGCATGCGCCTGGCCTCGCAGGTTAATATCGTCAGTGTAATTTCCCTTGCCTGTAATAAAACGCGCATCCTCTTTGCGAAGGACAGGTTCACCAATATTTTTTGCAACCATCTGTCAATCCTCCATTTCTTGTGCGGCAGTCGCGACGGCGCGAACGATATTGTGGTAACCGGTACAACGGCAGTAATTTCCTTTCAATCCCTCACGGATAGCAGCCTCACCGAGTGCCGTATTTTCTTTGCTGGCGGTATTTACCAGATCAATCCCGGTCATGATCATCCCCGGTGTACAAAAGCCGCATTGGAGTCCGTGGCACGCTCGAAATGCAGTCTGCATGGGATGCAGATCATCCTTGTTTCCGATGCCTTCGATCGTCGTCACTTCGGCCCCTTCGGCTTGAACCGCCAATACGGTGCAGGCCTTGACGGCATCACCGTTCAGGTGAATCGTGCAAGCACCGCATTGACTTGTGTCACACCCAATATGCGTACCGGTAAGCCCTAGGTCTTCCCGAATAAATTGTCCCAGCGTTCTGTTTGCGGGGCAGTGCTTGCTGACCTTCTTTCCGTTCACTGTCATCGAAATCGGTATCGACATATCAATGTTCTCCCTTATGATTCAACTAACTTTCAATTGTTTCGATCAATACTTCCTGCTCGGGATTGTTGGTGACAACACCGACAAACCTGGTAAAAAACTCATTAGCCATTTTTGTGGCCGCACCACGCACCAATCTTGACCCTACCTGAGCAAGCTTGCCGCCTACGGACGAATTTACAGCATAGGTCAGCATGGTAACGCCTGTCTTTCCGTCAACATCCTCTAACTGCACTGTCGCCGATCCTTTTGCAAAACCCGCGACACCACCTTTCCCCGCGCCCGATAACACGTAACTGGTTGCGTGTTGTATATCGCTCAATTCGACCTGCCCCTGAAACCGCGCTTTAACAGGACCTACTTTCGCAAGCAAGACGATCGTAAAGCAGTTTTCTTCTGAGGGTTCAAATTGTTCACATCCTGGCAAACACTGCATCAAAATATTGTGATCATTCAAGGCCAGCCATACAGACTGACGAGCGACAGGAATTTCAACGCGCTGACTTAACTGCATACTACCCTCTTCTTTACTCTGTTGATGGTATTTTCTCCCCGTTTTATGTTGCGCTGCATATTCAAGCGCGACTTAACTGTTGGCCGACACGATCAAGCACGCTTAGTCTCGAAGCAGGTGCAGGAATAAGCGAACCTCCCTGGGTAAACCTAGAATAAACCATGAACAGTAATCTGCCGCTTGTCAACGAGGCTTCATAGCTGCACTGCTCACTTGGATCAGGTGAAATGAAACGCCCGCGGCGTTAGAAGCTAGGCGCCGCCGATCACGTGCCGAACGCGCCAATCAAAGCTCTGTTTAAGTACAGGAGGAATTGATAAGCAACACGCGAGCGACTAAACACCTGCCGTTTCGTTTATGACCTCAGTGTCGCTTTAGGCTGCTGACGACGGTCTCGATTTCACACGATCGAACCAAGCAACGATGTTTTTGTTGTCTTCGTTTAGCGGTTGGCCTACCTGTGCGCCAAACTCAAGAAAACAGAAGAGCAACACATCAGCGAGCGTAAAGCGGTTGCCGCAAATAAACTCTTTGCCTTCCATTAAGCCATCTAGCCAAGTAATTTTTTCTTGCGCGAGCGCTTTAAGATCATCAGCGGCCTGCGGAATTAGTCGCATTCGTTCCTTGAACAGCGCTTGGCCCTCGCTGTATCTGAAGCCATTTGTTAGTGGCTCAAGGATGTTAAGATCAACCCTTCGACTCCACATCCTTGCTTCACCACGCTCCGCCGCTGTGTTGCCGATCAGAGAGTTAGCATCAGAAATCTCATCAAGATACTCGCATATGGCGACAATTTCACAAAGATAGCTACCATCGTCCAACGCTAGTGCTGGTGTAGTACCGCTTGCATTTTTCGCGACGTAAGCCTCACCGCGATTTTCTGCCTTCATCAAGTCGACTTCTTCAAGATCGACGCTCATGCCAAGCTCCGCTAGATACATGCGCACCACTTTCGGATTGGGACCCATAGAATTAATTAACTTCATTTTTAAACCCTCATTCAAAGATATTTTTTGTTAAAAATTGGAATGGAACTTATACAGAAAACACCGGGTGGTTGCCAGCCCGCGGTAATCCTCGCTTATTGATATTCTCGCTGATTGATATATCCTTTCTCTGGGCTCGGGGGGCCTTCGATCGCACAGTTTGACCAACAAAACACCAGCAAAATACCGGGCAGCCCTCAGGGTTGATTCAGAGCGCGTAATAAGAAGTACAATTTCGATTTGTTTTACGCCTGTCCCGCTGAACCGGGCAAAAAGGTGCACGGGCTTTCAGCCCCGTTACCACGGTATCAGGATTTACAGAAGCCACTCAACTGCTGAAACCTAACTTACAAATCAGTGCTTCAACCTGAATCCACGTGGCGGTGGTTGGATCAACCTACCGCATGATACGTTGGCAGGAAAAAGATCAATGAACGACAGAACCAAAGCCCAACTTTTGTGGCAAAGCACAAAAGGTTTTCGACCTCAGCTTGCCATCGCAATCGGTGCGATGTCGCTAGGCTATATCTTTATGTTTGGCGTGCCACTGGTGATGAAATTTGCCATCGACATGATCGGGGCGATCGGTGCCGACTCGAACGACTTCGCTGTGCCTGGCTGGGTAGAGTTTGTTGTTGCTTCTATTTTCTCAGACGGCAAAACGCCGGAAGCATCCGCGTTCGCCGCCAGCCCTGCCAACATATTGCCGTACTTGGTTCTGTGCGCGATAGCGATCGTCTGCCTAACCATGATGGCGGGATTATTTCTTTATATTCGCGGCCGGAGCATGGCATTTGCTTCCGAGGGTATTATTAGAAGTCTGCGAGATCGCGTTTACACACATATAGAACACCTGCCAAGCCGTTATCATGATGAGGCCGACACCGGCGATCTGGTACAAAGATGCACTTCGGATATGGAGACTATACGGGTCTTTCTGTCTGGACAGATTATCGAAATCAGCCGTGCAATCTTGATGTTAATCGTCGTGCTGCCCATTCTCTTTTCACTTGATACCAACATGGCCTGGTTATCACTCGCTGTCATGCCGCTGCTTTTCATCTCAGCGATTATTTTCTTCCGAAAGGTGAAAGCACTATTTCAGGTCGTTGACGAAGCCGAGGCCAGCCTGACAACCGTCTTACAGGAAAATTTGACTGGCATTCGCGTCGTACGCGCGTTCGCCCAACAACAATTTGAAATTAACAAATTTGCGAGTGAAAACGCGCAATTTAGGGACCACAACACCCGACTGATTGGATTACTGGGTATCTATTACGGCTTCAGTGACTTACTTTGCCTCGGACAGATAGGTCTCATTCTGCTTGTTGGCGCTCAGTGGGTTCTAACCGGTGATTTGACGGTGGGCACCCTATTTGCGTTTCTCACCTACGAAAGCATGATTATTTGGCCAATCCGACATATGGGTCGTGTCTTGACTGATTCCGGTAAAGCGATTGTATCGATGGGAAGACTATCAGAGATTCTACTAGAGCCGGTTGAGTCACAAAACGAAGATGATCCAGGCAAACGACTAACCGGCAGAATCGAAGTGCGGGATCTGTCATACGGGTTTGAAACTGAAAATAACGTACTCAACGACATGACCTTTTCTGTCGAAGCAGGCCAAACTCTGGCCTTGCTGGGCCCACCGGGTTCGGGCAAATCGACGTTGGCTCAATTGCTGATGCGTTTATACGACTACAAGCACGGCTCTATCGCGTTAGACGACATTGAACTGATGAGCTTGGCCCGCAAATACGTCCGCGCCCAGATCAGTATCGTGCTCCAAGAGCCGTTTCTCTATTCCGCCAGCATTGGCGGCAATCTCCAGGTTGGACGCATGGATGCCACACAGGCTGAGATTATCGAGGCAGCACAGCAAGCCGCCATTCATGAATCAATCCTTGCGTTTCCAAGGGGCTATGACTCGCAGGTTGGTGAACGCGGCGTTACCTTGTCAGGCGGTCAACGACAGCGAATTGCATTGGCACGGGCGCTCTTGAAAAAACCACCGATTCTTATACTCGATGATGCGCTGTCCGCGGTTGATACCGATACCGAGTCAAAAATACTCCAGACTCTTAAAGCGCAACGAAACACTCAGACAACCATTATCATTGCTCACCGCTTATCTACCGTCATGCATGCCGACAAAATACTGATGCTTGAAGCAGGACACATCGTTCAGGAAGGCACTCACGAAACACTGTCGCAACAACCCGGTATTTACAGAAATCTGTGCACTATTCAGGGCAACCTTCAACAACAACTTGAACAGGATATCAATCATTCTAGCGATACTGAAGCCGCCGGTGCCGGCCGAAGTAACAGGAGAGAGACGACAGATGTCTGATTTTTTCGACGATGACAATTATGAGGATGGGTTCACCGAGGACACTTTTGACGAGGGTGTCGATCTGGGACTTTGGCGTCAACTGATGGCTTACACCTTGCATTACCCGTTCGAGGTGTCAGTGCTGGCCGTCTGCGCGATTTGCACCGCCATCTCTGAGGTCGCCTTCCCCCTGATCACCCGTGCAGTCATCGACGCGATTAGCTTAAATGGCGCTGAGGTCGACCTGCTTCAATATGGATTGCTCTATTTTGGCTTTGTCATTTTGCTTGCCTGCTCGGTCGGCGGATTCATCTGGTTTGGCGGCAAGCTCAGAACGCACGTCAGTCACGACATCCGTAAAGACGGCTTTCACAATCTGCAGCAACTGTCTTTCGCCTACTACGATTTCAGACCCGTTGGTTGGCTGATGGCAAGAATGACATCCGATTGCGAGCGCCTCTCAAACATCCTCGCCTGGGGACTACTTGACCTCATCTGGGGCTCCACCATGATGTTAGGTATTGCAATTGCCATGTTCTACATGGATATGAGTCTCGCGCTGATCGTGCTATCGGTATTGCCGGTACTTGCTTGGATGAGCATCAACTTCCAGCGAAGGATTCTCAAGAGTGCTCGTCGCGTTCGAAAAACCAACTCGCGCATCACCGGATCATTTAACGAAAGTATTATGGGCGTTAGAACCAGCAAAGCCTTTGTAAAGGAAGCTGAAAACCTGAACGCCTTCGGCAAACTCACTGACGAAATGTTCGAAGCCTCGGTGCTCAATCAGGTGCAAGCCGCGTTGTATCTTCCCCTGGTACTTACTCTCGGCTCGCTGGCGACAGGTCTCGCACTGGTTTTTGGCGGCGTTGAGGTCATTGTCGGCGGCGTAACAACGGGCACCCTCATTGCTTTTCTCACGTATACCAGACACTTCTTTGAACCTATCGAGGAACTGGCTCACTGGTTCGCGGAGATGCAAATGGCACAGGCTTCCGCAGAGCGTATCATCAGCCTGATTGAAGCAGAGTCCGATATTCAAGATTCCGCAGCGGTGAAAGAAAAAATGGCAGTGCCCCACGGCATGGGTTTCGCTCCGGACGGACATGCCGACGATATCCAGCGAGTGGAGCTGGAAAACGTACGCTTTTCCTACGCCGTTGGTGGCGAAGTGCTTAAAGGTATTAATCTTTCGATCGCCAAAGGCGAAAACATCGCCATCGTCGGCTCGACCGGCAGTGGCAAGACTTCACTGGTCAATCTGCTCTGTCGATTTTACGAACCCACCGGGGGCAGGATTCTGATTGATGGCATCGACTATCGGGAGCGGAGTCTGAAATGGCTACAGTCGAATTTGGGGATTGTTTTACAATCGTCTCACATATTCGGCGGTAGCATTGCTGATAACATCTCTTATGGAAAACGCGACGCAAAACGCGAAGATATTATTGCAGCCGCTAAAAAATCGGGCGCACACAGTTTCATTTCTCAGATCGACGGTGGTTATGACTCGCAGGTCGGTAAGGCCGGCGCACGTTTATCCGCAGGGGAAAAGCAACTGATATCCTTTGCAAGGGCCATTCTCGCTGATCCAGCAATATTGGTGATGGACGAGGCGACGTCGTCTGTCGACACGGTAACAGAGCAGGAAATCCAACGTGGTCTTAGCGAACTGCTACAGGGTCGAATTAGTCTGGTCATCGCCCATCGATTGTCAACGATTAGGCAAGCGGATCGAATACTCGTGCTGGAACACGGGGAGGTTATCGAAAGCGGAAACCATGCCGCACTTATGGCAAAGCGCGGCCGATATTACTTCCTGTATTCTCAACAGCGTTTGGATGAGTTTTCAGGAGAGCAGTCGAGTTGGTCACAGGAGGAAATCATCACTCCATAGATCAGCAACAACAACGGCGATCTAAAGCGGATGGTCGGGCAAATTGAACCTAGAAATCGACCAGCTGTAAAACAAAAAAAAGGCACAAAAAGTGTCAAGAATACCAAGGGGTCAATATGCGGTTCGTTCGAATACTGATGCCGGCCAGGCACAGCGTTTTGCACTCGTTTTTGGCTTTTGTTTTTGCCCTCACTGGCTCTTTTTCGGTTCAGGCGATACCGAACGCGACGATTAATTCTGGTGCCAACTCTTTGAACCTTGGCCCTAGCGTCGAGTACTACGTTGACGTATCTCGGTCGATGAAAGTCGCCGAAATACGCAAACTAGATAATGCGCTCTGGCAGAAAAGTAGCAATACCAACATCGGATTCGGTTTTACCGATGCTGTGTACTGGTTTCGAGTCCGCGTCATCAACAACTCTGTGGATAGCGAATTTCTGTTACATGCCGGACATCCAAAATTTAACTACGTCGATACCTACCAGTATATGGGTGAAAAAGTCATTCACCACAAAGTGGGCGTGGGAGTGCCCAAGTCAGAAAAACAAATCAACCACAGGGAACATCTTGCCCCCTTTGAAATAAGGCCAGGTGGCGAGGCAATATTTTTGATTCGTGCCGAAACCACCGGCACATTTCTGCTACCACTGCGGCTCTGGCTTACAATACCTTTCTTTGAAAATGCGGCATTTAAAAACCTTTGGTCCGGCGTGCTTTTAGGCAGCTGGCTACTCGTGATGGTCTTCCTTGTCATTGTATTCTCGGCCTATAAACACATCTCTGTCATCAGCTTTTTGAGCTTTACTTTCTTTTTCGGCATCTACCAATTTTCTGCTATTGGTCTTGGCAGACAATTCTGGGGTCAGAGCATTGCTCACTACGATGCAATTTTTGTCCTCAGCATCGGTGCCGCAACTATTTCCATGTACCCGTTTCTCTCCAACTTGCTGAAACTTAGGCAAACGAGTCATACGAGTGAAATGGCACTTCGAATAACTGCGATCGCCATTTTCACCCTCATGGTTGCGTACCTTTTCATCGATTACGCAATGGTGATTCCCTACTTGGCCTCACTCACGATCGTCATGGCGACATTAATCGTGACTGTGGGCGGTTATGCGGCGATTCAGGGCATTCGGCTCGCGTTATATTCGACCGTAGCCTGCGCGATATTGAGTGCCGGCGTCATTATTCAGGCATTAATTAGCCTACAATTGATCCAATCGACGCTAGTCACTGATCAAGTCGGTGCAATTTCTTTTATAATCATGATTATCACCATTAGTTTTGTGATGTCAGCAGAGCTGCGTCGGCAAAGGCAAATGCAAGGCGAACACATACTGGACAAGTATCGGATTGAGCGAAAACAGCAGATTGCTCAGACTAAAGACCTTGAGGAGCGGGTACATGAGCGGACGCTGGAGCTTGAAACAGCATTACAGGAACTGTCATCGGCGCACGAAACTCTGAAAGAACTCAACACTGTCGATGTCATGACGGGGATAAAAAATCGCTCTTACTTTGACGCAACTTTTGAACAGGAATGGCGGCGCGCAATCCGACAGCAGTATCCGCTTTCGCTGATGTTGCTGGATATTGACCACTTCAAAAACGTCAATGATACGCATGGTCACCTGATCGGTGATGAATGTTTGAGAGCGATCGTGCTCGTTATCAGATCAGTGCTGCGACGCCCTGCGGACGTACTGGCAAGATACGGCGGCGAGGAGTTCGTCATCCTGCTTCCTTATGTTGAAATCGACAATGCCCTGTTCCTCGCGGAACAGATACGTGCCAAAATCGAGCTTTCCGACTTGAAGATGGACTCAGTTGTTCTCAAGGCAACTGTATCGGTTGGTGTCGGATCCAAACCACCGACAGAGGGTGAGGACCGCAAAGACTTTATTGCCGCTGTCGATGCCGCACTGTATCGGGCGAAAGGTGCGGGACGTAATAACGTCCAAAGTGCCCGGGAGATTATTCAACATTGAAAAAAACAATGACATGGGCTTGCCCCTACCCCTCCAACCGCTCACCTGTCTTTGGCAGCAATATGGTTGCCACGTCTCAGCCGCTTGCAACCTATGCTGGCCTGCGGATGCTCGAGCAAGGTGGCAATGCCGTAGATGCGGCACTCGCAGCGGCAATTACACTTACTGTTGTTGAACCCAACAACAACGGCATCGGCAGCGATGCTTTCGCTATTTTGTGGGACGGAAGCACCCTACACGGTCTTAACGCTTCTGGAAGATCACCAAAAGCTTGGAGTCCGGAACGATTCGAGTCACATCAGTCAATGCCCACTCTGGGTTGGGATGCCATCACAGTTCCGGGTGCTGTAAGCGCCTGGGTTGAGCTTTCAAGCAAATTTGGCAAGCTACCCTTTCATCAGCTGTTCGAATCTGCGATGCATTATGCAAATAACGGGTATCAGGTCGGTCCAAAAACCGGGTATTACTGGCAATTTGCAGCAAAACAGTTCAAGGCGTATGGCTCGTTTATGTCGACTTTCTGTCCCGATGGTCGCGCCCCGGATATTGGCTCAACCATCAGACTACCGGACCATGCGAACAGTCTCAGAATGATCGCCGAAACTAATGGCGAGGCTTTCTACCGCGGCGCTCTGGCTGACAAAATGATAGACCATGCCGCCGAGTGTGGCGGCGCAATGACCCACGAGGATCTCGCATCGCATCAATGTGATTGGGTGGGTACGTTATCACTCGAACTCGCCGGAACAGATGTTTCACTCCACGAGATTCCACCTAATGGGCAAGGACTCCTTGCGTTGATTGCTATGGGTATCGCGAATCATCTCGAATTGCCGAGTTTTTCCGTCGATTCAGCGGATTCGGTACACCTTCAGATTGAAGCTACCCGCATAGCTTATGCCGAGGTAGAACGACATTTAGCTGACATCGAGCATATGAAGGTTCCGCCGGAAACACTGCTTGACCCGAGTTATCTGGCGCAAAGGGCATCGGAAATCGACATCGTGACAGCGAATGAGAGCCCAACAGCACTTGGTAGCAGCGCAGACACGGTTTACCTAAGTGCGGCTGATCAGTCAGGCATGATGGTTTCATTAATACAGTCTAACTATCGCGGCTTCGGGTCAGGCATCGTTGTGCCTGGCACGGGTATCAGCATGCAAAACCGTGGTTCGGGGTTTACAACTGAAAAAGGTCACCCGAATCAGGTAGCGGGCGGTAAGCGTCCGTATCAGACGATTATTCCGGGATTTGCCACTCACCTTGGCAAACCAGTGATGAGTTTTGGTGTGATGGGTGGCCACATGCAGGCACAGGGTCATCTGCAGATGATGATCCGTATATTTCTCCATCAGCAAAACCCGCAGGCTGCATCAGATGCACCACGCTGGCACCTACGGGAAGACGGTGTCGTGTGTCTTGAAAACGGCTTTGACCCGTCAGTCGTACAAGAACTCGCGAATCGCGGACATCGGATCGAACTCAACGAGCCGGAGCACGTTTTTGGTGGCGCCCAGCTAATTTACAAAATGGACTCAGGCTATGTTGGCGGTTCAGATCATCGCAAGGAGGGTTACGTAGGCGTTTGCTAATCACGCACCTTGTTTCTTCCAGCAGCTTTCGCCTCGTACATTGCAGCGTCTGCCTCTGCAATCAACTGTCTCGGGCAACTGCAATTATCAGGCACCGTCGTTGCAACACCGATGCTCACCGTGACGTTGATTAAACTGCTATCTGCCGAGAATGAAGTTTCACCAATCGTAGCACGGACTCTCTCCGCGAACTCAAGCGCACGCTCGTGCTCCATGTAGGGCATGATCGCAACAAACTCCTCACCACCGAACCGCGCTAAAACATCTGAAGGTCGTTTAAACAGCTCAGCCATACAACGCGCAACACCCTCCAGACAGATATCACCTGCCAAATGACCATAGGTATCATTGACCTTCTTAAAGTGATCAATATCGAGCATTAGCAACGCAATCGGATACTTCTGACGTTCCGCCCTACGCCATTCCTGCTGCAAGGTGTCGTCGAAAAATCGCCTATTCCTTAAACCGGTTACGGCATCGATTGTCGTCAGATCTTTCATCACAACATGAGCCTCTGACAGCTTAAACAACGCGTTTCGAAGCTCTTCTGTGCGTTCATCAACCTCACGTTCAAGTTGGCGCTTGAGCATCGCCTGCTCGTCCAGCAAACGGCGATATTCGATCGCAACGGCAGCCTGCGAGGCCATTGCCTCGCTAAGAGGCCGAGCATTTTCGGAAAATTCAACGACATTGCCATGCAAGTCCGTGGCGTTAAGCAATTGCAGTACCCCGATACTCTTCATATGAACGTTTTTGAGCGGTACTGTGAGGAATGAGCGGGAACAATAACCCGTCATCTTGTCAAAGACCCTGCGCTCCTGAAGCTCATCTTCGGGGGTTTCATACACATCAGCAAAGTAAATTGTTGCACCGAGGTGTAGCGATCTGGTCGCGACACTCGCCATGTTTT
>ERZ1048872.226-NODE-226-length-69475-cov-8.692466_pt1 | contig 69475 bp, 74 predicted proteins | sample MGYA00383100_ERZ1048872 | MGnify/ENA primary metagenome ERZ1048872 (study PRJEB29581, sample SAMEA5548370) | metagenome | biome: marine; feature: coastal; material: water | depth 50 m | study: Short-term variability in the microbial, nano- and picoplankton...
ACTATGTAGCTATTAACAAATATGGTGTTGAAACCATTGATTTTTTTAGCCCAACTGCGGTAAAAATGCTCAATGCTAGCTTATTAAAGTTTGATTACGGAATAGAAAACTGGGACATCCCAAAAGGATACTTGTGCCCACCCATACCGGGCAGAGCAGATTACATACACTATGTAGCAGATTTATTGGGCAGCGATGAAAACAAACACATACCCACAGGTAAAAAAGTAAAATGCTTAGATGTGGGCGTGGGCTCCAATTGCATTTACCCCATTATTGGTGTTGCGGAGTACGATTGGAATTTTGTAGGTTCTGAAATTGACCCCATTGCTAGCAAATCTGCCAAAAACATTGCTAACGCCAATCCCTTACTCAAGGGGAAAATTAGCATTAGAAACCAAGAAGAAGCTTTTATTTTTAAGGGAATAATTAGAGAAGATGAGTTTTTTGATTTAACGGTTTGTAATCCACCGTTCCACGCATCTGCAGAAGAGGCTGCAAACGCAAACCTTAGAAAAATTAAAAACCTAAAAGGCAAGCAAGAAAAGAAAGGCCTGACCAGTTTTGGAGGTAAAAACAACGAGCTTTGGTGCAAAGGAGGAGAACTAAAGTTTATTAGAAATATGGTGCAAGAAAGCAAAAACTATGGCGTACAAGTTTTGTGGTTTACTTCCCTTGTTTCTAAACACGGCAATCTAAAAAACATTTACTTGGAACTTAAAAAAGCAGGAGCTTTTAAAGTTAGCACCATAGCAATGGGTCAAGGAAATAAAGCAAGCAGAATTGTAGCTTGGACGTTTTTAAGCGAAAACCGACATAAGCAATGGGTGCGAGAAAGAAATGAAGATTAACGGTTTTGGAAGTTTCTAATTTTATAGCCAAAGCATCCTTTGCATAACATATGTTTTTAAGCGTTGAAAATATAGATTATAAAAACATAATTGGTAAAAGCTTAACAATGAGCCGCATAAAAGACCGAACCTTTGAGTTATGGAACAGCTTCTTACCAAATAGAAACCAAATTAAGAACAGCATAAATACCAACTTTCTTTCTATACAATTGTATAATGCAGCTTTAGATTACCATAATTACAACCCAGCTACCAATTACACCTTGTGGGCAGGCGTTGAGGTAACCGACATTAGTACAATACCACCTGGTTTTGAATCTTTAACACTTAAGGGCGGCTTATATGCGGTTTTTCTGCATAAAGGATTGCCCAGCAACTTTCAACAAACAATGGATTACATCTATTTAGATTGGTTACCACAATCTAAATATACCGTAGATCACCAACCGCATTTTGAGGTTTTAGGCGACAAATACCAAAACAACCTTCCAGATTCTGAAGAAGAAGTTTGGGTACCCATTAAACTGAAGTAATGGTAATAAATCCAGATATTTTTACACGGTTTGTTGAACCCACGGACCACATTGCTTTACCGCAAAAATTAAACGACCCGTTTAACTACCAACCCCACCCATTGTGTGTTTTGGCTGCTACGCAATTGCAAAAGCACCTGCAAGAGCAAAACAATTGGGAACACAATTTTGGTTTAAACCAAGGTAAAGATGTGGCTCACTTAAAAGAAATTGGCAAAATGTTTGGCGTTTTAGTGGTGCAGCGTACTGATGGAGCATTGGGTTATTTAGCTGCATTTTCTGGAAAGTTAGCCAATGCCAACCACCACTCAGGTTTTGTACCTCCGGTGTTTGACTCTTTAGCAGAAGCTGGCTTTTTAAACCAAGGAATGCAAGAGCTAAAGGCAATTAACGACCAAGTAAAAGAACTGGTTTTAGCCGGTTGCAAAGCAACAAACGAGCTATTAAGGCTAAAGCAAAAAAGAAAGGCCCACTCCCAAGCATTGCAACACCGCTTGTTTACAGCATACCAATTTTTAAATAAACACGGGCAAACCCAAAACCCGTACGATATTTTTGGCAAAACCCCACCAGCAGGGGCAGGTGAATGTGCTGCACCTAAGCTCTTGCAGTATGCCTACCAAAAACAACTAAAACCCATTGCAATGGCAGAGTTTTGGTGGGGCATACCTCCTTCTACCAGTTCTACCAACAGAATACACGGCAACTACTACCCTTCTTGCCAAGAAAAGTGCAAAAGCATTTTGGGTTGGATGTTGGGGTAATTACTATCCATAATTCCAATTCAAACCTATACTTATTATATGCAGCTATTAACATACAATGAGTAGCAATTATTTTTGCATTATAGATTGAAGTAGCTATTCTATAAAGCCTATTTTCGCAAGTCTATTGCCACCCTACCAAGCCACCATATACGCACCAGAAGAAGAACGGTTTAATATAATATCTCACGTTGTGGGTTTTGTATTGGCCATAATAGGCACTGTGCTTTTATTAATTAAAACCAGTACTTCACAAAACACGCTTTTAACCACCAGTGCATTGGTGTACGGTATTTCAATGATTATTCTGTATGCAGCATCATCTTTATACCACAGTGCTAAAAAACCTAAACTCAGGCATAGGTTTAACATACTGGATCACGCGGCTATTTATGTGTTAATTGCAGGTACCTATACCCCATTTACTCTGGTAACTTTAAATGGTAAAACCGGTTGGATACTTTTTTGCACGGTATGGGCTTTTGCATTGGTAGGCATTGTACTTAAACTGTTTTTTACCGGCAGGTTTGATCGGTTGAGCACCTTAATGTACATCTTTATGGGATGGATGGTAGTTTTTGCTATTCGTCCGTTAATTGCCAATCTAGCTACAGAAGGATTAATTTGGATGTTTGCCGGTGGCTTAGCATATACTATTGGGGCCGTTTTATATGGTATGCCTCAGCGTGTAGAATACAACCACGCTATTTTTCATGTGTTTGTTCTTATTGGCAGTTTTTGCCATTATATGGCGGTATATTTTTGGGTTGCCTAGCTCCTAACATTTTAAAACACAAGTAATTGCACGGCAATATTCTATTTTTGTAACAAGCAATTGCAATCTTTTAGCGTTATTGCTTACCGTAAAATTTATTAATGAGCAAATTAAGCAAACAAGCACGTACCCGAGCACAAGAGAGTTCTGGAGCAATAGAACGCCTTTATATCACTATGCGTCATTTGTTCAACAGAGGTTTTTACAAACCAATGGGTGTTTCTGGAGAAACATTACGCAGTTCTTTACTTACCCTAAGGCCCGAAATTTATGGCAACATTACCCAAGATAAAGTGGAGCTGGCAGGCTTACTATACGTTATAGACCGTTTACCCAATCGCATAGAAGAGTGTCAGTTTTTAAACTTAACCAGCGAAGAAGGGTTTAAAGATTCGCACTTTAAACCAATTGTTCCTCCTAAACGTAGAAGAAATTGCTACCGCATAGAGAAGGAGCAAATGAACATTGAAATAACGCGTGGTAGAAGCGACATTTACGATATTCTAACCCACATTACATTTTTGTTTATTGAGTCGCACAAAATAATGAGACGCGTGCTTATTAACGAAAAAGGAGCATTAAACAGAGATTGGCACAAGCTTGAAGATGTAGTTTTAAATAAAAAACAATTAACCAAGGCCGAGCGGGAAGTGGCTCTTGCACACCTTGCCAGCATACTGGGCAGAACTTTTAAAGAAGTGGTGGGCATTTATCCAAATTTTGCCAATGCAGAAAACCCAGATCGCTTATTGCACATTGTATATTGGCTGGGTAAACTAGCAGTAGAAGAAACCTTACACAATAAAAAAAGAACAATAACCTTTAGCCCCGTTTTAAGAGAACGATTGGGCCACCATATTTATGGTGAAATTTGGGCCAATAACATAAAAAAAGAGCTCAACAAGCAAAACTTACTGGATAGAGAAACGCACGTTATTAGTGCAAATTTGCACAGTGTATTGAATACACTTTACGCACCTGCAGCTCTAAGCAAAGAGTTTAAAGGCAAACCACATTTATCCATCTTTGAAGAATTGAGCAGTAATTCCACACTTAGAAGCAAGGTAATTGACTTTGCAAAAAAGGAAGGTATGACGTACATCAAAGACCAAAGTGGAGCCAATATTAATGTTCAAATATTCGATTTAGAAAAACTAAAAAGTGGCGAATACCCCAACAGACCGCACTTTAAAAACAAACCGGTTTTAATAGTTATGGATTACGCTTTTGGCGAGCAAGCGTATGAAACTATGGACGAGCTTTTAAAACCCTATAAACCAAAGGAAGGAGTTAAAGATTATTTGGATGTAAAATCTGTTTCTATAATGGGCAAGGCAGGTATTTTAGAGGGTGGAAAGGGAGATATTATGATTCCTAGTGCACATATTTTTGAAGGCACTGCCGACAATTACCCTTTTGAAAATGGCTTAAAAAAGCACGATCTTGAAGGACGAGGTATTGACATTTATGAAGGTGCAATGATTTCGGTTTTGGGCACCTCGCTACAGAATAGAGATATACTGCGTTATTTTAACGGCTCTACGTGGGGAGTAATTGGTTTAGAAATGGAAGGAGCTCATTATCAAAAAGCAATACAAGCTGCTTCTAAAATTAGAAAAAGCATAAGCCCAAATGTTAAAGTAAATTATGCCTACTACGCATCGGATAATCCATTAGAAACTGGAAGCACGCTAGCATCTGGTGGTTTGGGGACCAATGGAGTTAAACCCACTTACTTAATAACAGAAAAAATATTAGACCAAATACTGGGTAAATGAAACAACACATTTCAAGCGTAGCTTTAGTTGTAAAAGAGTATGATGAAGCAATTGAATGGTATACCACCAAGCTAAATTTTACCGTTTTAGAAGACACTAAATTAAGCGAAACCAAAAGGTGGGTTATGATAGCACCTCCTGGTGCAAAAGAATGTAGTTTGTTGTTAGCAAAAGCCACTAAACCAGAGCAAAGCAATGCCATTGGCAACCAAACCGGTGGGCGAGTATTTCTATTTCTTTTTACAGATGATTTTTGGAGAGATTACAAAAATATGCTAGCCCAAAACATCACTTTTGTGCGGCAGCCTGCGGAAGAAGAGCACGGAACTGTGGCGGTTTTTAAAGACTTATATGGTAACCTTTGGGACCTTATACAACCAAGCACCAAAAACAAAGCTTTAAGAATTTAGCAAGTTTTTAGGCATCCTATTAAGGAAGCCATTTTTCTTTTTACTACCTTAGTACCTTATTTAAACATCATGAAATTTTTAGGCAGATTATTAAAAAGGCCTTCAAAAAAGATGATTTATAGACCTTCCTCCAAACTAATGGATGAGCATTTGTTTTGGGAGATTATAGATACTTCTTATAAGCAGGCACAGGGTGATTTTCAAGAGCAGGTTTTAACTTTAGAAGAAGATTTAAAAGCATATACCTTGCAGCAAATCATTGAATTTGACAACCGTTTTAGATACTTTATTGACCAGGCAGAAGATTGGAAACTGTGGGGTGCAATTTATTTAATACAAGGTGGTTGTAGCGATGATTCTTTTATGGATTTTAGAGGTTGGCTTATTGCTCAAGGAAAAAACACATTCTACAACGCATTGGAAGACCCAGAAACATTGGTGGATTATGATGAAGATCAAATACTGGTGCAGTGGGAAGGATTTGCCTATGTGGCACCTAGTTTGTTTCAAAAACTGACTAAAAAAGAAATACCATCTACTTATGCAAGCGAAGGGGATATTACAGGAGAAGAGTGGGAAGACAAGGACTTAAAAGACTTATTCCCAATCTTGTTTGTGAAATATCCTGACAATTTTTAGTTTAAGCTTTTGCGACTTTCTGGACATTTTTTTGTTGCTTGAATTTTTAGCCGTAATATTTTTATTAAACTTAGTTATTATGAACAGAAGGCAACTTATAGAAGGATACAGAGTGTATAAAAAAGGCGGAGTTGTTAGTCGTAAACTATTAGACGCTTTGTACATCAAGATATTTCCAAATTACTTTAGTTTACTCCTAATTAAAAGTGAAGTTGAGTTTTATAACAACAAGCATGTTGTAAATAATTTTATTGAATATAAAGGGATGAGAAGGCGTTTGCTTTATTGCATTGCAGCTCTTATAGTGACCATTGCCATTAGCTTTATTAATAAATGCTAAACGCCCTTGAAATTGGTGATTCTTCTGTAACGGACAGAGAGTTGACTATTCAACTTTCTAATCCCTCGTTATTAAAGTTGTTTTTGAGTGGATAATTCAGATTGCTGATATCCTTTTATTAGCTAATTCTTTTCAAGCTTGTTGAGCACAAAACCAATAGCACCAGCGGTAACTGAAGTCACAATCATGGTTATAAGAAATTCCCATGCCATCATTGGTAGTTCAGAACTAAACAAATCTGATTGCTGGGAGAAAACATTCATTAAACCAAAGAAAACTCCTAGTTTAAGACCAGCTCTTAATGCTGTTAAAGGTGTGGTTACTTGCTTGTACTTCTGAAACAAAAATGTGATTAAAAAGCCAAGAGTTAAACTACCAAGTAAAATGGATATCAGTTCAGGGCCTCCTGCAGGTGGATATTCTGATAAAATTAGAATGCCCAAAATAAACCATCTTTATAAAAAATACACGAAGCCACCAACTACTCCACCAATGATTAAATTCATTGTGTTAATCTTATTTGAAGTTCCAAGTTTCATATTATATATAGTTAATTTGTACGTCAGCTAAGTTAACTAATATTAATGAGCTAAGAATAGATGATTGTCTAATATCAATTATAAATTAGTGAGTGCTGCTAGCTAATTAATTAATTAATTGTACACCAAAAAGGCTCTATCTGCAGGTGCGTAAATCCCATCAGTTTCATCAAAATCTAATTACTTAAAACAGACAACATAATGGCTTGTTCGGCTGTAATTGCTTGTATTAAATAAATATTTGCTTTTAGTATTAACCATTATTAAGTGAGCTTAGATAATGAGCAAACCTTAGAAGCGGTCAAAAATTAAAGCACTATCTAACTTCTTTAGAAACAACCACAAAAAGCCAAGACATAAACCAAGTTATTGCAAGTTTGACCCAAGAATACGTAAATAAACCACTCACATTCTTAGCTGGCAGACAACAATGTGCTCAAAGAAAGTTAAACTAGAAACTGAAACTATTTCTAAAGCTGTTCAAGTTTTCAATAACATCCGGTGTTTCAAGATTTAGTGTTTTCTGCAAGTTGCTGGGTATTTCAACATTTAGTGATTTAAGCTTAGCATTTTGCTCTACTGTTATCACCTCAAGGTCTGGAAAAAGTTTAAAGTAGCACTCTAAAACTTCGTTAATGGACATATTAAAATCAGCAATGTTGTACAACTGTTGATCTAAATTATTAAAAATTGCGTGGCACACCTGCTTAGCAAAACTCTGCAAACTAATAAACGCTCTAGATTGGCTGCCGTCTCCAACTCTGTTTACTCTTCCATTATGGTGCGCCTCAAACATAAACCTGTTAAATACAGAATCTATTCGCATTGTTGGTGAGTACCCGTAAACATTTGCAGATCTTAAAATAATCACCTCTTTGTCTTTTATTCTTTGAAAGTGTTTTTCACCCTTAAGCTTAGACATGCCATAATACGTCTGCGGTTCTGGCACAGAGTTTTCGTTTATAATATTTTCTTGTGTTCCATATACCGTCATAGAACTTAAATATATTACTTTTTTAACATCACTTTCTTCAAGAACATCTGCAACGTTTGCAGAACCCCAATTATTAACTTGCTCAAAAGGATGCAGTTTAACATCGGTATAAGGTTGTGTAACCTTTGCAGCTAAATGCACCACAACGTCTACTCCATCCGTTGCTTTTATTAAGTTATGACGGTCTAAAATGTCGTTTCTCCAAAGTTTAATTTTAACGTCATTTATGTTTTGGCCAAATAAAAAGGCCATATCCCCTCTCGATAAATTATCATAAATAATAATTTCGTCTAATTGGTTACTAAACCTATCGTTTAGATATTGTACTAAATAACCTCCTAAATACCCGCAACCTCCTGTAATTAATACTTTCATTTTTTATTCACTAAATCTGTGTGCAATCCACATTCGTCTTTTTTAAGGCCTTGCCATCTACCTTCTCTCTCGCTGCTAATATATTTGGCTGTACATGGCTCACAACCAACACTTAAATAACCCGATGCTTCTAAGGGATGCATTGGTAATTTAAACTTCTTTTGGTATTCAAAAATCATTTTATTGGTCCAGTCCAGTATTGGATGAAACCTTTTGGTACCGTGTGGACCATCTTCTATTTCATTAAAAGAACTGCGGGTTTTGGTTTGATCTTTTCTTACCCCGGCAATCCATATATCATTGGTTTTTAGTGCTTCTTCCATTGGAAGAATCTTGTTTATGTAGCAGCAATAACTTGTTTCACTGGTATAAAAAAACCTGCCATGTGTATCTTTTTGGAACAACTTTTCGGTAGCAGAATTAAGATTTATGGTGTTTAAATCTAGCAGCTCACTTACTTCATTTTTAAACGCTATAGTTTCGGCAAAGTGAAACCCCGTGTTTAAAAAATAAATGGGTATGGAATTATCTACTAAACTGATTAAATGCAATAAAGGTATGCTGTGAGATTGAAATGAGGAAGAACTAATAACTTTCTTGTTATCAGCCTTAAGAGACTCAATTTTATCTCCAATCCTTTTTATTTTATCATCAATCCACATTTAACTCATCTTTTAAAAATTGAGCTGTATGGCCAACATTTGCTGCAACTACTTGCTCGGGTGTTCCAGTAACTAATATTTCTCCACCTCCATTACCCCCTTCTGGGCCTAAATCTATTATCCAATCTCCTACTTTTACAACATCTAGATTGTGTTCTATAACCAACACTGTATTCCCTAATTCTACTAGATTTTGTAATACTCCTAACAGTTGGTTTATATCTTCAAAGTGCAAACCGGTTGTTGGCTCATCTAAAATATAAAATGTTTTACCGGTACTGATCTTAGATAACTCGCTAGCTAATTTTACACGTTGAGCTTCTCCACCACTAATGGTTGTGCTACTTTGGCCTAAGGTAATATAACCCAAACCTACATCGTTCAATGCCTTAATTTTTCGGTAAATGGTAGGAACCGCTTCAAAGAATTTAACGGCTTCTTCCACCGTCATATTTAAAACATCACTTATGCTTTTGTTTCTATACCTAATTTCAAGCGTTTCTCTGTTGTAACGTTTCCCTTGGCACGTTTCACACTCTACCAATACGTCTGGCAAAAAGTTCATTTCAATAACTCTATGTCCTCCGCCTCTGCAAGTTTCACATCTACCACCTTTTACATTAAAGCTAAACCTACCCGGTTTATATCCTCGTATTTTAGCTTCTGGTATTTCAGCAAATAGAGCTCTTATATCAGAGAAAAAACCTACATACGTAGCCGGATTACTTCTAGGTGTTCTTCCAATTGGAGACTGATCTATGGTAATTACCTTGTCTATATGTTCCAGCCCCTTAACCTTTTTGTATGGAAGCGGTTTTTTTTGAGAGTTGTATACGTGTTCTGATAAAACGGGGTGTAGTGTTTCATTTATAAGGCTACTTTTTCCACTACCAGAAACACCGGATACTATAATAAACTTACCCAAAGGAAAATCTGCAGTAACATTTTTAAGGTTATTTCCGGTACAACCTTGTAATGTTATTTTTTTTCCATTTCCTTTTCTGCGTTTTTTTGGCAGTTCTATGCGTTTATGTCCTCCAAGGAAATCGGCAGTCATTGTGCCGTTGTTTTTAATTTTTTCCCAAGGACCGTGAGCCACAATTTCGCCGCCATTTTTACCCGCTTTAGGACCAATATCTACAACAAAATCGCTCTCAACTATCATGTCTTTATCGTGCTCTACCACAATAACAGAGTTTCCTATATCTCTAAGCTCTTTAAGCGAATTTATTAGACGGTGATTGTCTCTTTGATGCAAACCAATACTTGGCTCATCTAAGATGTACAATACCTCTTCTAGCTGAGACCCAATTTGTGTTGCTAACCTTATTCTTTGTGCTTCTCCCCCACTTAAAGTTTTTGCGGAGTTATTTAAGGCTAAGTAATTAAGTCCAACATCTACTAAAAACTGAACTCTTTCTTTTATCTCCTTTAATACTTCCTTGGCAATAGTTAGCTGTCGGTCTCCTAGATTAACTTCAATGCTGTTTACCCACTCGTGTAATTCTCCAATGCTTTTATTGCTTAAATCTGTAATGTTTACATCGTTTATTTTATAGGAAAGTGCCTCTTTGTTTAATCTACCTCCATTACACCCGGGGCACTTAATCACCGTCATAAACTCTTCTGCCCACTTACTTAAATTTCCGAAGTCTTTTTCGTGATAAGCTTCCATTAACGACGGAACTAAACCTTTCCACCTTGTTTCATAAGTTTGCTTATACCCAGAGCTACTTCTATACTCTACTTCAAATCGCTCTTCCGAACCATTTAAAATTATATCTAAGGTTTTTTTATCAATATCTTTTACCGGTTTTGCCAGGCTAAATTTAAGCTTTTTAGACATTGCTTTTAGTTGTGTAAAAGTCCAATTATCTTTTACATCTCCCAAAGGAGCTAATCCTCCTTTATTTATACTTAGTTTATCATTGGGTATAAGATCTTTTAATAAAATATCAGACGATGTGCCTAACCCATTGCATTTAGGGCAAGCACCGTAAGGTGAATTAAAAGAAAACAGATTGGGTTGTGGCTCGTTGTACGATAATCCTGTTTCTGCATCCATTAAATACTTGCTGAAATGATCTACTTCCTTAGTATCTGGATTTAATATACTAACCACTCCTTTACCCATTTTTAAGGCAGCTCTAACAGACTCTGTAACCCTAAAACTGCCAGCATCTTCAGGCGAAATCCTATCAATTACAAGGTCTATATCGTGAATTTTGTACCGATCCAGTTGCATGCCGGGTTCAATGTCCATCATTTCACCATCTACCCAAACCTTGGTATATCCTCTTTTTCTGTACTGTTCAAATACTTCTCGGTAATGCCCTTTTCGTCCTTTAATTAGTGGTGCCAATACCACCATCTTTTGCAAGCTAAACTTTGAGTTTATTGTGTCAATAATCTCTTGCTCGGTATACCGCACCATTTTATTCCCACTCACATAAGAATATGCATCACCAGCTCTAGCAAAAAGTAGTCTTAAAAAATCATATACCTCCGTAATGGTACCAACGGTACTTCTTGGATTTTTACTAACTGTTTTTTGTTCAATAGCAATTACAGGACTCAATCCTTCAATTTTGTCAACATCCGGACGTTTCATATTACCTACAAACTGTCTTGCATAAGCAGAGAAGGTTTCCATATACCGTCTTTGCCCCTCGGCAAAAATTGTATCAAAAGCTAAACTAGACTTACCACTACCACTTAAACCGGTAAATACAACCAGCTTATGCCTAGGAATCTCTAAGTTTATGTTCTTTAAATTGTGCTCGCGTGCACCAATTATCTTTATGGAATCTTGCTGATTGATAGTGATAAAATTGAAGTTTGCGAAGTTAGTAAATACAATGACTATTTAAACCAGATTTGAGTAACAAATCGCAATGATTTAAAATGCTAAAAAATAGAGCTGAATATTTTTTTTGCTTAATAGAAGACCAGCGAATAAATAAGGGTTAATATCATAATTACAAAGCAAACCTTTATTATAGTTAGCATTATTTTTAGCTAAATTACTCATTCATTCGCTTTGTTAGTACGTAAATTAATAATAACGTAACATTTACTATATTTTATTAATTTGCACATAACTTTTCTCAATCACCTTGAAGAACAAATACAGCGATTTAATAGACCAAACATTTCAATATCCTACTGAGGAGTTTCATACAAGCAAAGAAGGGGAGTTATTTTATCGAGATATTTCACTTATGCGTATAGTTGAAAAATACGGCACACCTTTGAGATTTAGCTATCTCCCAAAAATTAGTGAAAATATAAAGAAAGCTAAATCCTGGTTTGCGGATGCTTTTACCGAACACAATTACAATGGCAAGTACCACTATAGTTATTGCACAAAGAGTTCTCATTACAAATATGTTTTAGAAGAAGCACTAAAAAACAATGTGCACATAGAAACCTCAAGTGCTTTTGACTTAGATTTAATATACAAGCTTTATCAAGAAAAAAAGCTTACCAAACAAGGTTATATTCTTTGCAATGGATTTAAAACCGACGATTACATTAACAAAATAATAAAGCTTATAAACCACGGCTTTGAAAATCTATATGTAATTTTAGACAACCAAAGAGAGCTTAGTTTACTAGAAGGTAAAACAGATAAGAAAATTAAGTTAGGTATAAGAATAGCTTCTGAAGAAGAACCAAAATTTGAATTTTGGACTTCACGGTTAGGAATAGGCTATAAAGACATTGTTCCGTTTTACCAAGAACGGATAAACAATAATCCAAACTTTGAGCTTAAAATGCTTCATTTCTTTATAAACACTGGGATAAAAGACACCGCTTATTATTGGAGTGAGTTAAGAAAATGTTTGATTGTTTATCACAGGTTAAAAAAGGTGAGTAACCAATTAGATTCACTTAACATTGGAGGTGGATTTCCAATTAAGCGAAGTCTAAATTTTAACTATGATTATGCGTACATGGTTAAAGGGATAGTGGGTCAAATAAAGCAAGAATGTATTGACAAAAATGTTGCAGAGCCCCACTTGTTTACAGAATTTGGAAGTTTTACCGTAGGTGAAAGTGGTGGAACAATCTTTAAAATTGTGCATCAAAAAAACCAGAATGACCGTGAAAAGTGGAACATGATAGACGGTAGTTTTATGACATCACTGCCTGATGCTTGGGCCATAAACGAACGTTTTATTTTGCTCCCAATTAACAAATGGAATCACGAGTATGAACGTGTTTTATTGGGCGGCTTAACTTGCGATAGCGACGATTACTACAACAGCGAACAGCACGTAAATGCCATATATTTACCAAAGGCTTCTGCAAAAGAACCCCTATATATCGGCTTTTTTAACACAGGAGCATATCAAGAAAGCTTAGGAGGTCAAGGAGGATTGCAACATTGTTTAATACCATCTCCTCAAAAAATACTTTTGTGGAAAGACAAAGATGGAAACTTAGTTGATGGATTGTTTTGTGAGCAACAAACCAGTGAAAGTATGATGAAAATATTAGGCTACTAAAAAAAGGAAATGAAACTAATTAGCGAATTTATAGACAACTATTTTCTGCATTTTAATGCAGCAACGCTGGTAGATGCAGCCAATGAATATAGCAACCAATTGGCTAACGGCAACAAAATGATGATAACCCTAGCCGGAGCAATGAGCACTGCTGAAATGGGAAAGATTCTTGCAGAGATGATAAGGCAAGATAAAGTACATATTATTAGTTGTACTGGAGCAAATCTGGAAGAAGATGTGATGAACTTGGTTGCCCACAATCATTATAAACGCATCCCTAATTATAGAGATTTAACGGCACAACAAGAACAAGAATTATTAGACCAGCACTTAAATAGAGTTACAGATACCTGCATTCCAGAAGAAGAAGCCTTTAGAAGAATACAAGGAAACATATTTAAATTTTGGAAAGAAGCTGAAAACATTAATGAACGGTACTTACCTCACGAGTACTTGTACCAAATGTTGCTTAGCGGCAGTTTGAAAGAACATTATCAAATAAACCCTAAAGACAGTTGGCTAATTGCTGCTGCAGAAAAAAACTTACCAATTGTTGTTCCCGGATGGGAAGACAGTACATTAGGTAACATTTTTGCCGGATATTGTATTAAGCAAGAACTGCAAACAAGCACAATAAAAAGCGGTATTGAGTATATGACCTTTTTAGCTGATTGGTATACCAAAAATACCAAAGAAAACAAGATTGGATTTTTCCAAATTGGTGGAGGAATAGCAGGCGATTTCCCTATTTGTGTGGTGCCTATGCTTGAACAAGACCTTGAAACACCAACTGAACTATGGAGCTATTTTTGTCAAATAAGCGATAGCACTACAAGTTACGGCTCCTATTCTGGGGCTGTTCCTAACGAAAAAATTACTTGGGGAAAATTGGCTGTTGACACACCAAAATTCATTATTGAAAGCGATGCAACTATAGTGGCTCCACTAATTTTTGCCAAGGTATTGGGGTGGTAACTATGTTAAAGACTATTCCGCTGTAAAACTTTCATAAGCTTACGCACTTGATCTAATTTAGCAGTGCTGTTTTCTTTAGCAAAAGAAACTTCTAAATTTCTAAGGATTCTTACTAGAATACTCTTGTTGCTGCACGCTTTAAAAAAATCATCTTTAGGCTCTACTTTAAGTTGCTTAAGGAATTTTAAAATGTTCTCGCGATTAAATATTAATCCACTATTGAAAGGATTTATATAAAACATAATCTCAGAGCCAGCTTCATCTCTTAAAACAGATTGGTCATTAAGCTTTTTAAGCGGCATCCATTCTAAATCCTTTATGTAACCTAAAATAAAATGTTGAGGTAGATTAACTCCATAAACCGGAATATTGAGTCGCTGAGCTACAATACTATAAATTACAGCCAATGAAATTGGATTCCCTTGTTTGGAATCTAAAACAGAAGATAAAAATGAGTTTTTACTGTGGTGATAATTTTCGGTATCTCCTTTAAATTTATGTACATCAAAAAAGATGTGATTTAAGATTTTTATTTTTTCAAAAGAAGTTAAATCGTAATTAAGCTCAAGCCAAGCATCTAATTTAATCTTGTCTAATTTGTTGTCTATTACCTGTTTGTCAAGGTTAGGTTTAACAATTCTATTAATGATTAAAACACCATCCAACAAATCTTGATCATCGGATTTAAGCCACTTTTCCAAGCTTTCTACAAGAGACTCTTCTCTAATCTTCTTTATTAAATCAACAATGCGGGATTGCCTTATTTCATTTTCTTCGTTGGGCCAATAATCCTCAAGAAAAGGAATTATCTCGCTACCGAGTTGCATTAAGCTACCTTCAATCTGTTCAACAACCCTGTCATCAGAATCATCTAAGAGATAGAGCATAGACTGAATTTCCTTTTCGTTAAACATTTTCTGTATCAAAAATATAAAACGATTGGAATTAGAATAGCTTTTTATACTATTTTGAAGTAATTATTTTTTACGTCCCTTTTTAGCCGGTTGATTTGCTATTATTTCCTTAACATCTTCCAGCGATAGATCTACAGGAACTTTGTCTTTCGGAATTTTAAAATTCTTCCTTCCTACTTTTATATAAGGGCCATATCTTCCGTTTAACACTTGCGTGTCAGGCTCTTCATCAAACAGTTTGATTATTTTGTTCGCATCAGCAATTTGTTTCTCCTTAATTAATTCAATTGCTCTGTCCAACTCAATGCTCATTACATCTTCTTCTTTGGGAATAGAAACAAACATTTTGTTATGCTGCACATACGGACCAAACCTTCCAATATTAGCCTTTACAACAACACCTTCAAACTCACCTAGCACACGGGGAAGTTTAAACAGCTCCATTGCTTCGTCTAAAGTTATACTATCAATGTTTTGCCCTTTTTGCAAACTGGCAAATTTTGGTTTTTCTTCTGAGTCTGGGTCGGTATCACCTACTTGAACCATTGGACCAAACCTTCCTATCCTAACAATTACATTTTTGCCAGATTTCGGATCTACTCCTAAATGCCTTTCTCCTGTTGCTCTTTCAGCAGTTTCTAATGTTTTGATAACCTCCTTGCTAAACGGCTGATAAAAAGTATCAATCATTTCAGACCAATTTTTCATACCATCAGCAATTTCGTCAAACTCTTTTTCTACAGAAGCAGTAAAACCATAATCCATAATATCACCAAAGTGTTCTATTAAAAACTCAGTTACCACCTTACCAATATCGCTTGGGTGCATCTTGTTTTTATCGGCACCATAGTTTTCTGTTTGAGTTTTATTTTCGAGCACGTCGTTTTTCAAGGTTAAAACCTCAAAATTTCGTTGCTTTCCATCAATAGCATCTTTAACTACATACCCTCTTTTTTGCACAGTATTAATAGTTGGAGCATATGTACTAGGTCTTCCAATGCCAAGCTCTTCTAACCTTTTTACCAAACTTGCTTCTGTAAATCTTGCAGGCGGTCTGGTATATCTTTGGGTAGCAATTATTTGCTCTAAGTCCAGTCCCTCGCCTACACTTACTTTTGGTAAAAGCCCTGAATCTTCTTCAGCATCATCATCATCTGTTCCTTCTAAGTAAACTTTTAAGAAACCATCAAACTTAATTACCTCACCTTTAGCCTTAAAAATTTCTTTATTTTTATCGTTCTCAATATCAATGGTGGTTCTTTCAAGCTCTGCTGAACTCATTTGACTTGCAATTGCTCTTCTCCAAATTAGCTGATAAACCTTCTTTTGTCCATCCTCGTCTCCTGCAAATTTAACATCAAAATTTGTCGGTCTAATTGCCTCGTGAGCCTCTTGAGCACTGTTAGATTTGGTAGTATACTTTCTTCTGTTTGAGTAATTGTCACCATAATCCTTTGCAATAGTTTCTTGAGCTGAATTAAGTGCTAACTCGCTTAAGTTTACAGAGTCGGTTCTCATATATGTAATATGCCCGTTTTCGTATAAACGCTGAGCTAACAACATTGTTTTGGTTACGTTATATCCTAATTTTCTACTTGCTTCTTGTTGTAAAGTTGAAGTTGTAAAAGGTGCTGCCGGATTACGTTTTGCCGGACTTACGTCAATTTTTGCAACCTTAAACTGGGCTCCTTTACAACTCTCTAAGAATGATTGTGCAGTATCAAAAGACTCGGGTCTTTTACTTAGATCTGCTTTTATTTTCTTACCAGATGCTAAAAACTCACCTTGAATCCTGTAAGAAGATGTTGTTTTAAATGCTTGAATTTCTCGTTCTCTTTCTACGATTAATCTTACCGCAACACTTTGCACTCTACCTGCACTTAATGAAGGCTTAACCTTTCTCCATAAAACTGGAGATAATTTAAATCCTACTAATCTATCTAAGACCCGTCTTGCTTGTTGAGCATTTACTAGATCTACATTTATGCTACGTGGATTTTCAATTGCGTTTAGAATTGCAGATTTCGTAATTTCATGAAAAACAATTCTTTTGGTGTTGGATGGTTTTAATCCTAAAACCTCTGATAAATGCCAAGAAATTGCCTCCCCTTCACGGTCCTCATCCGAAGCCAACCAAACTAATTCTGCTGATTTGGCTAGTTTTTTAAGTTCTGCTACTATTTTCTTTTTGTCTGAAGAAACTTCGTATTTAGGTAAATACCCCTTTTCTAAATCTATAGCTTCATCGCCTTTAGGTAAATCTCTTATATGCCCAAAACAAGATTTTACTGTAAAATCTTTACCTAAATATTTTTCTATTGTTTTTGCTTTTGCTGGGGACTCTACTATTACCAGGTTTTTTGACATCCTATTTATTTATTACCAGTTTTTTTGACCATCTATTTTTATCCGAGTCCACTAAAACAGTATAAACACCATTAGGCAAATCCTCAGTGCTGATGGTTTTATAATTTTGACTCAAATTTTGATGCAAAAGTAATCTACCTGTTATATCTACAATATAAACTTTAAAACTAGAAAACTTATTGTCAAGATTAACTTCAATTTGATTTTGAGCCGGATTTGGCATTATATTTAAATCTACACCGTTTACATAGGACGGTGTACTTAATGCAAATTGCCCAATATTTACATCGTCAATAAACACAGAATTACCACTTTGGCTTACAATATCCATTCTAATCATTAGATTTTTTGAATTTGCATAAGCTGATAAATCTACTTGATTAGACCCCCAGTCGTTTACGTTACTTGGCGTCCAACCGACAGATGTTGGGCCCGTTGCCAAACCATTGTTTGCATTAATTCCTTTAAATGTTTTCCAAGTTACGCCACAATCTTCTGACACCATCATTAACATCACTTCTGAAGCTGTGGAATTGCTGCGTGCGTAAGCGTGTCTAAAGTTTAAATAAACTGGGGTTCCGTGTGCTGACATATCAACTGGAGGAAGTTCTAAACTATATCTGTTTCCCATTTGAGTTCCTGAAGAAATTCTACACATCAAACTTTGATTGCCCGAATAACCTACAAACGTTACCCTAGACCAACCAAAATCTTGAATCTTTTCTAAACCCCAGCCTACGGTAGAACCTGACGATGTAAAATCTTGTCCATATGGAGCAATTTGATTTGCCTCTTTTGGTAAAACCGTAATAAATGCTGTTTTACTTACTTTATTCTTTCCACTACTATTTTCTACTTCCAATTCAACCTGGTAAACACCAACTGTATTATACACCACAGACGGGTTTTCAAATGTAGAAACTGATGGTGTGCCTCCTGAAAACGTCCAAGTTCTTGATGTAACATCTCCATTATAACTTAAATCTTCAAAAGAGATCGAACCGCCTTCACAAATTACTGTTCTGCTATTTTCTGTCCAGAAATCTGCAATAGGACCACAATTTGGATTAGTATTTACACCTGTTGCTATGATGTTTGCAGCAGAAATATTTCTACCTCTCGTTGTTAGATTTGCTAGATACCCATCGGCTCTAGTTTTTTGCCCTTTAGTAAACGCATTCATACAACTACCATTTGCATAATCCATAAAATTCTCAACCATATCTAGCTCGTCTGGGCTATCTGTACTGCAAGAGTTGTTTGATTTAGGACAGCCGAAAGATGCTTCCTTAACTGGAGGTGTGTCTGACACTCTATCTCCTTGGCCATTACAACCTCCTTGAAACGGGTGATACAAGCCTAACCAATGACCTACTTCGTGCGTTAAAGTCCTTCCTCTATCTCCTACATTGGCTATACCAATTGTACCCACTCTATCTGCCCGCATTACTATTCCATCTCTCGTTGCCGCATTTCTATCACCTGGAAAAACTGCATACCCTAAAATGTTTGAATTTGCATTTCCATCTCCGTCATCTATACTATTTACTACCCAGATATTTAGGTACTTGGTATAATCCCATATTCCGACCACCTTAGATCCATCAAATCCGTGTGGCTCATTGGTTAATTCTGAATAATGACGCGTAATCCCTTCTGTACAGCTGCCATCTGGAGCAACTCGTGCTAATTTAAATTCAATATCGAAACTTGAGGCTCTGTCTTTAAATATTGATCTAGTACTGGATGTATCTTTATTTAGACGTTGAAAATCCTCATTTAAAATTCTAATCTGATCTTCAATTTGCTCTTTGGAAATGTTTTCTGGTCCATAAGTATGCACAACATGGAAAACTACAGGAATGGTTCTAATAGCTTTTTTTGTTTTTAAACCAGTAATTTCTTCAAACTCAAAATCTCTCTGAGATTCAATGATATCTGAGAAATGCCCCCCCTCTGAAATTTGGTTCTTGTACTGAGCTTGAGCTCTTAAATCTGTCCCACATTGTGCTGATGCTATAGTTGTACTAAACACAATGAGAGCAAGAAATATATATGTAGCCTTATTCATTTTTTCTAAAATTTTCGCAAATAGAGTTAATATTTAAAATCTTTTATATACCAACACGACATTTTAAAGTAATGTTTGATTAAAATTAGTCTTGTACTTTTTCTGTTGAAGCAATAAGCGATGAAACTGTTGCATCCCCCGTTACATTTACAACCGTTCTGCACATATCTAAAATTCTATCAACCGGCAAAATTATTGCAATCCAAGCTGGATTTAATCCAACACTTTCCAAAACAACAATCATTAATACCAAACCGGCACTTGGAACTGCTGCTGCTCCTATACTTGCTAAAGTAGCTGTTACTACAATAACAATTTGCTGTGCAATATCTAATTCTACCATATGGAATTGAGCCATTGCTACTACAGCAACTGCCTGATATAAACTAGTTCCATCCATATTTACTGTGGCCCCTATTGGTAAAACAAAACTTGAAATTGATTTTGGCACATTTAGTTTATCGTGTACACATTCCATAGTTACTGGTAAAGTTGCCATACTACTGCTTGTAGAAAACGCGGTTAATTGAGCTTGTCCAATACCTTTGAAGAATTTGAAAGGTCCAACATTTCTTGCAAAAAGTGCAACTAGCGTTGGATAAAATATAAAGGCCACTAAAGCCAAAGCTAACACCACAACCCAAGAGTAATTCCCTAAGAAAACCAATTGCTCCATTAATTTATCTAAGTTGTCTCCTGCTGCTTCTACTAAGCTTCCGGCCATTAACATAAAAACAAAGAATGGCATTGATTTGATAACAATATTCACCATCATTAGAAACACTTCGTTAAACCCATCCATTAGTTTATTTACCGGTTCTGCCTTCTCTTTTGGAATCATTAAAAGAACAAGACCAAAAAATATTGCAAAGAAGATAATTTGCAGCATTTCCATTTCTGCCAAAGCAACAATGATGTTCTTTGGAACAACATCTACTAATGGAGCTAACGGCCCTTTACCTTCTTGAGCTTTTGCTTTATTAATTTTGTCTTGAACATCTTTATTAACTCCTTCCGTTGAAATTCTTTGTCGCACCATTGCAACAAGATCAGAATATTTAGGATCCGATATTATATTGGTTTCATCTAATCTTGGAACTTCAGGGTTTTGATCCAACCAAAGTTCGTATTCTATTCGCTTTTCTAAACGTGACTCATCCGAGGGAAAATTGCCAGGCTTTATTAAGTTAACTAAAAGTAAACCAACTACAATAGCACTCATTGTAGTTGCCACATAAATTAAAAGCGTTTTTACACCTACCCTACCTAATTGTTTTATGTTCTGTAATGAGCCAATTCCCGTAATAATGGAAAACATTACCAATGGCACCGCAATTAATTTAAGGATGTTAATGAAAATATCGCCGAAAGGGCTAAAATAAGATTTGGTAAAATCCTGCCATCCCTGGGTTACTGCAATTACAGCATATAACACACCTAAAACTAGAGCAATAATTACTTGCCAGTGGAGAGCCATTTTTTTCATCGCCTCAATGATAGGGATTTTTAGGTTAAGGTAAAACCATCAAATAATTAACAATTAGCAGTCTATTTAGCATTGACTAAACTTCTTCGTCTTCAATAAAAGTTTTTACACTTTCTACTACCTCAAAACTACGAAGCTTGTGTCCCAAGTTTTCAGTAGTTATTAGCTTAGATTTTAGCCACACTTGGTTAATTGTTTCTGCATAATGGTATGGAGCCTCTAAATCATCTTTATCGTGTATAATTAAGGCAGATGCTGTCTGTTTTTTAGCAAATTCTTTGGCAGAATAAAACTCAGGCCCATGACCCGCATAATCCCAAAAATAGCGAAGAAAATTCCTCCTAACTCTTTGTGTTAATCTCAACTCTTTCATAAAGTAATCTACAAGATCATTGGCCTCACCTGGTGTTCCTAGAATTACCACTTTATTGGGACTTAATTTGAGATTATTATAGAATAAACACAATGAAGAAAATGCCCCAAGGCTATGAGCTACTATACAATCTATTTTGTGTATGGTTAATATTTGCCCAATTAATCTTGCATACATTGGAATATTAAATAATGTCCCTTCTGAATTTCCATGGCCTGGAGCATCAATTGCAAAGAGGGTATATTTCTGTTGGTCAAATGCTTCAATATATTTTTTCCATCTATAGCTTTGACTTTGCCATCCATGTAAAAACAGGATATGTTTTGGCCCTTCACCCCACCTATAACCTGCAATTTGTTTCCCTTCAAAATTCACCTTAAAACTATCTGCAGTATCGAGAAATTGTTTTTGCTTTGGTTTAAGTTTTAATGGAACAGGATAGCAAAAAAGCAAAAAGGCTTGTCTGCCACCAATATGCTTAGAAAAGATATTTATAAAGTTGAGATAAGACCCAAGAAGAAAAATTACAAAACGCTTCATAATAGAGACACTAGGCCAAGAGGTTTCCAATTACCATTGCTGCCATAGTTTCTACAATCGGCACAGCTCTCGGAACAACACAAGGGTCGTGTCTTCCATAGGCTTCTAAACTTACTTTTTCACCTTTAGTATTTATGGTGGATTGCTCCACACCAATAGTTGCAGTCGGTTTAAATGCAACCCTAAACACTATGTCCATTCCATTGCTTATTCCTCCTTGTATCCCTCCCGAAAAGTTGCTATTTGTTTTAGCTTCGTTGTCTTCCATTATAAATTGGTCGTTTACTTGGGACCCTCGCTCTGAAGCCATTGCAAATCCGCCGCCAAACTCAACTCCCTTAACTGCGTTTATGCTAAACATTGCGTGAGATAATTCGGCATTTAACTTCTGGAAAACAGGATTACCAACACCTATTGGAAGGTTTTGAATTACACATTCAATTACACCTCCAAGGCTATCTTTTTGACTTTTTATATCTTCCATTAAGCTTTTTATAGAAGCTGACGCTTTTTGCTCCGGACAACGTACAATGCTCGAATCCACTTCCTCGGAAGAATAATACTTTGCATCGCCACTCATTTTAACACCCCCAACCTGACGAACATATGCCCCTATCTTTATATTGTTTTGCGCGTTCAAATATTGTTGTACTAAAGCACCTGCTGCAACCCAACCTGCGGTAATCCTTGCACTGCTGCGTCCTCCACCTCTATAATCTCTAATACCATACTTCTTTTGGTAAGTGTAATCTGCGTGTGACGGCCTGTATACACTTTTTAAATGATCGTAATCTTTTGATTTTGAATCTTTATTTTCAATAAAAAAATGAATTGGAGCACCTGTACTTTTTCCATTAAAAACACCGGATAGAATCTTAAACTCATCTTCTTCTTTCCGTTGGGTAGTTAATTCATTTTGTCCTGGTTTTCTTCTGCTAAGTTGTAACTGAATAAAAGAGAAATCTATTTTATAATTGGATGGAAATCCATCTAAGACTGCTCCTACTCCCGCACCATGAGACTCACCATATGATGTAAGTTTTATTTTATTTCCTAACGTATTCAAAGCATCAAAGATATTCTATTTCGAAACCAACACTTTCTAAATCTGTCCAAAATTTAGGGTAAGACTTTTTAACTACCGTTTCATCTTCAATAATAATAGGATCAATTAAAGCAAGTGGAGCAACGCACATCGCCATTCTATGATCTTCATAACTTTTAAAAAATGTATCCTTCTTTAACGTATAGGTATCGCACTCTAAAACCCACTTCTTTCCTTGCAACGTTAAATTTGCTCCTACTAATTTAAGTTGTTCATTTAAAGCAAATTCTCTATCGCATTCCTTATACTTTAAACTTTCTAACCCTGTTAAATAAGCTCTTTTTACACCTAGGGCCGGAATAAGTGTGGCTATTGTAGGTGCTAAGTCTGGATATTGATTATAACTTAAATGTTCACTTAACTCTATACTCCCCTCCTTTTTGTTTTTTAAAATTTTAAACCCATCTTTCAAATTTTCAAACTGCAGATTATCTGCACCTACATCAAATAACTTCTTTCTATCTTTACTCATACTGTTTTGCTTAATGCCAGGAAACTCCAGATCAACGTTATTTCCTAAATGAGCTATGCTTAGCCAATAATAAAACGAAGTCCAATCAGGTTCAATTTTAAAATACTCACCATCAAATTTTTGCTGTTTTCCAACGGTAAAATAACTTCCCTTTCTACTAATTGAAAAACCAGTTCTCCTCATTGCAGAAATGGTTAAACTTACATAGCTTAATGATTGCATTTTAGGATTTATTTTAATTTCAAAATTACCTTCTATTTTGGGAGCAATAAGCAGCAGAGCAGTGATAAATTGACTACTTTCCACCTGACTTAAATCAATTATCTCTTGGTTTGTAACTAGCTTTTTACCAACTATTTTAAGTGGTGCATAGTTTTCCTTATCTAAATATTCAATATCAGCTCCAAGTAACCTCAACGCATCAACCAATTTACTAATGGGGCGTTGGTGTAATCTTTTAGTGCCACGTATGGTCCAAGCACCAGATGTACTTGCACAATATGCTACCAAAAACCGGAATACCGTGCCCGCATCTTGAACATCAATATTGTGTATGTTTTCTTTTAAAATTTGGGTTAGAAGAATCGTATCGTTTGCGGCAGAAAGGTTTTCAAGCTTCAAGCTTGGTTCATACATATGCTTTAGCATTAACATTCTATTGCTAATGCTTTTGGATGCAGGTAAATTTATTACACCCTTTATTTCTCTTGTTGGGTGAGAAATTCTAATCATTTTACGCTTAAAAGATAGTTCATAGCATCCTCAATTAATTCATCATCAACAAAGTGATTTTCTGTACATTCACCTATTGAATGTAAAAGTGAGAAATTAACTTTATGATCTTCATTTTTTTTGTCCTTGCTTAAGTAATGTTTAATATCACTATAGTTTGGCATTTCATTTTCAAGATCCTTGACTAAAGTTTGAAGAACAATCACAATTTCATCTAAATCATCGTTTGACAAGCCTGTTTTTTTGTTTGAGATATAACTTTCTGCAATAATGCCTAAGCCAACTGAAACTCCGTGAGAAAGGGCTTTATTTTCTTCGCTTATTGCTAAACTCCAAGATTCTATTGCGTGACCAATAGTGTGCCCGTAGTTTAATCTTTTACGCACACCCAAATCTCTAAAATCTTCCGCTACATGTTTCTTTTTAATTTCTATTGATGCAGCAATTAAGTCTTGATTTACCTCTCTTTTTGGATTGAAGAAAAATATTTTAACTGCATTATAATGATCTCTGCTAGCTATTAGGCCATGCTTTAGCATTTCAACGTGGCCATTTACTATTTCTTTGGCAGGTAACGTCTTTAAAAAATCTGAACAGATAAAAGTGTAGTCAGCTTCTTTAAAACTACCTATGTAGTTTTTAAAACCCATAAAATTCACTCCGTTTTTACCCCCTACGGACGCATCAACCATCGCCAATAAAGATGTGGGGCACAAAACTACCCTAATTCCTCTTAAATAACATCCTGAGGCAAAAGCACCCATATCGCATAAAACACCTCCTCCAAGACATAAAACTATTGACTTTCTATTTGCATCTAAATCTGTTAACTTTTTCCAGATGTACTCACAGCTATTTAAGTTTTTATACCCTTCACCATAAGGCACAATAAAGTGCTGTAAATCGGCATCAATTAAAGGGTAACAATCTAGCAACGTATGTTTATCTGCAATAACAATTAAATTAGAGCGATGTTTGTTTATAAAGCTTTTCAGTTTAGATATTCCAAAATCCACTTCAAGCAAAGGTATAGATATGCTTTCATTTAATAATGTTAGAAGCAACAGAACCTCAGTATTAGACAAAAATAGCCCTGCATTGCAGAGCTATTGATGTACCTAAATCAATCAAGAAAATCAATCAAAAGCATTTATGTAAACCGCCACATCATAAATCCATGGCTCTGAAAGTTCAAAATAAAATGTAACGGATTGCCCTGGACTAAAATATGTGTCTACCCAAACATATTCATAGTCCACAATGAATCCATAATCGTCGTATAACCTTATTTCTAATTGCACTGCATCTATACTTGTTTCACCATCATTATATACTTCTCCTTCTACTACAGTGCCATATCTATCGCTATAAAAGTCATAAATAAGATCCGCATCTGTAATTAACACTGGTAAAATTGTTTCTCTTCCACATCCTGAAAGAATTAAAACTCCTAATCCTAGTATAAGCACCATTTTCTTCATCATATCTGTTCTGTTTTTTATACATTAAACTTGCATTACCACTTATCTTTTATCCATTTAATTAAGAAAAACACTGTAATCATTAACATCTACTTATAGTAAATCAATTATGATACCATTTTCCAATAATTACGGCACTTTCACAAAATCTTTTGTACTCTTTGCTTTCTTAGCACTTTATTTGAAGTGATAATGAGACAAGTATTAATTGCCATATTGTTTTTAGGAATTGTTTTTGGAATTTACAAGCTAGCAAGTAAAAACAAGTATTCTAACAATAGTAGAGCTATTGAAAATTTTGCAGTTGAGGATACTAAAAGTGTTGATAGGATAATTTTAAAGGACCGTGAGGGCAAAACAATAGATTTATCCAAGGACGATGGAATTTGGATGGTTAATTCAGAATACCCCGCATTTAAGCCTCACATTAATATTTTACTGAATAAAACGATCAATAAAATTAAAATAAAAGGGCCTGTTTCGGAGGCCGCAAAGGACAATGTAATACGATATATGGTTGGTGAAGCTATACATGTAACTATTTTTAAAAATAACAAACAAGTAATTAACTACTATGTTGGCGGTGCAAACGCTGACCAAAGCGGAACTTACTTGCACTTAGAAGGTTCAACAACACCCTATGTAGCATATATCCCAGGATTTTCCGGTGTGCTTTTACCACGGTTTAGCACAGATATTAAAGAATGGTATTCAAAAACCATTTTTGATTATGAACAAGAAGACATTAAAACTATTACGGTTACCAACAACGAAGAACCCACTGAATCTTTTGAGTTAACTAAACTTGATAGTCAGTATCGCCTTACTCCATCAATTCCCACATTGTCTCAAGTCGCAGCAAAAAGTTATTTCTCGCTTTTTAAATTCAAAAATTTTGAAAGCTATGCGGATTATCTAACAATAGAAACTAAGGACTCAATTGCAAGTCAATCTCCTTTTTTAAAGATAGCTGTGGAGTTAAAAAATGGCAAAACAAAGGAACTCTCAATTTATAGAAAGGGGAACATTAATGCCAATAAAACATTGCACGATAAGCATGGTGACGTAATTGTTCAAGATGTGGAACGGTATTTTGCCACTTTCTCTGGATTTAGTCAACTAGTAACTATTCAAGAATACACATTTGGTAAGCTACTAGTTAAAAGAAGCAACTTTAACTCGCGTTAAAAACCATATGTAGAGCTTGCAGTTCTCCATTTTTCAAGAACTTTAGCAATATCAAATGGTAACTCACTTTCAAATTGCATCCATTTACCTGAAGTTGGGTGTTTAAACCCCAAACTTTTGGCGTGTAAAGCTTGACGTGGTAGAATTGAAAAACAGTTATCTACAAACTGTTTATACTTACTAAAAACTACACCTTTTAATATCTTATTTCCCCCATAAAAATCATCATTAAATAATGGATGTCCAAGATGTTTTAAATGCACCCTTATTTGATGAGTTCTTCCTGTTTCCAGCTTACATTCAATCAAACTGGTATACATAAAGTCCTCTAGAACCTTATAGTGAGTTACTGCCCATTTTCCTCTCTCCTCCTCTAGATATGGAACAAACTTCTTTCTATCATACTGGTCTCTGCCAATAAAAGTTTTTATGGAGCCTTCCTTAATTTCGGGACTTCCCCAAACTAAAGCATTATATGTCCGCTCAATGGTGTGGTCTTTAAACTGTTTAGATAAATTAACCATAGCTGCATCTGTTTTCGCTATAACCAATAAACCAGAGGTGTTTTTGTCAATCCTATGAACCAACCAAGGACGTTTGCCTTTATGAGTAACTTTAACATCTAGAATATAAGCCAATGCATTTAGCAAAGTCTTGTCCCAATTGCCGTAACCAGGATGTACTACCATACCTGCAGGCTTGTTTACAATCATTAAATCTTGATCCTCATAAACAATGTCAAGCGGTATATTTTGCGGAGTTATATCTAACTCATTCGGCTCCTTATCAACTGAAACTTCAATAACATCATTTGGCCTAACTTTATAACTTGATTTCACGGCTTTACCATTCACCGTTACGTGTTTTCGATCAATTGCATCTTGCAGCTTGCTGCGAGTTGCTTTTTCAATTCTATTAACCAAAAATCGGTCTATTCGTAATGGCTCTTGGCCATCATCAGCAATAAAACTGTACTTTAAATACAACTCGTCTTCCTTGCTCTCAGAACTTTCTATATTGTCAGACATTTTTAAGTAATGATAATATTGCGTAGCACAATAGGATTATCTTTGCATCACAAAGGTATTACATATAAAAATGATAACACACGAATCATCATTAGAAAACTTTACTGAACAGTTTCAGTACGTTTTAGACCATCATAAAAACCACGGATTAAAAATAAATCAATTTGACCACATCGTTATTGGCGGTTTGGGCGGAAGTGGCATTGGAGGATTAATTACCAAAAATTGGTTCTTTGACAAATGCCCTATTCCTATGGAGGCAATAGCGGACTATCATTTACCAAAATATGTAAACGAAAAATCGCTTGTTATATTAAATTCATACTCTGGAAATACGGAGGAGTCTTTGAATATGTTTCAGGAGGCAAAGGAAGCAAAAGCTACAATTTTGATAATTACAAGTGGAGGGAAATTAAAAGAGCTAGCAGAGGACAATCACCTTCAGGCTTACCCTTTACCAACAGGTTACCAGCCTAGAATGACTATAGGTCTAGGACTCAGTTATCTACTTTTAATTGTAGGTGAATTACACGGACAAGATCTTTCAAATGAATTTAAAGACATAATTGGGAAATTTGAAAGTAATAAAGCTATCCAACAAGAGAGTGGAAAACGAATTTTCGATTTCTTTAAAGGGACCATTAAAAACAAATTTGTAATTGTAAGTGATAGAGAGTTTGCACCAATTGCTACAAGAGCAGCACAACAAATTCAAGAAAATGCTAAACTAGAAGCTTTTGTAAATGTGCTCCCAGAAGCTAATCACAATGTAATTGAGTCTTATACTGATAAGATGCCAACCAATTTCATCATGTTATACTCAGAAAATAATGAGCGTGTATCTTCAAGGTTTGACTTCCTAATTTCTCATTTAGAATTGGATAACAACAAAGTACTTCCTTTACAAATCCCTGAATTTACAATTCACTCCATGTTTGATGTTATACATAGGTTAGATTGGGTTAGTGTTTTACTAGCAAATGAGCTAGATTCAAAACTGATGGAAGTTCCTATAATTACTAATCTGAAAGAATTTTTAAGCAACATAGACAACTTTTCTGCAGAATCAGAATAGTTGTTTTATTAGAACATAATTGAGAATGCCTTTGGGAAACCGAAGGCATTTTTATTTATACAAAGGTTAAAAGTAACCAAATAAAAAAGCCATCTTAACTCAAGTTAAGATGGCTTTTTTTTATGTTGTTAAAGTCTATTTCTTGAACTTTTTCATATAATCTACTACAATTGGAGTTGCAATACATACCGAAGAGTATGTACCAACAGCAACACCTATTAGCAGAGCAAAAGTAAATCCTTTAAGACCCTCACCACCAAATACAAATAGTATTAAAATCACTAATAATGTCGTTAACGAAGTAATTAAGGTTCTACTTAAAGTAGTATTAATTGCTTTGTTAATTACTGGCACAAAGTCTTTTTCGTGCTTGTAAAGTCCTAAGAACTCACGAACCCTATCAAATACTACCACTGTATCGTTAATAGAATAACCTACTACTGTTAAAATTGCAGCAATAAATGCTTGATCTATAGACAATTCAAACGGTAAGATACCCCAAAGTAAAGAGTACAAAGAGAATACTATCATTACATCGTGAAAAATTGCTACGGTTGCTCCCAAACCAAATCCTATATTTCTAAAACGAATTAAGATATATAAGAACATACCTAAAATAGCTAATCCAATTGCCCATCCAGACCTAACTTTAATATCCTTTGCAATAGTAGGGCCTACTTTATTTATAGACTGAATATCAGACTTTTTGAATCCAAAATCGCTTAATGCAGTTACAATCGCATCTTGAACTTTGTTAGTTGAAGAAGTATCTTTACTCTCAATCAAATAAGTAGTTGTAATTTTATATTGTCCATCAGAACCATAAGTAACCACATTATTATCTACATCTTTCTCATCATCCTTAATAGAACTATTTAACGCTGCTCTTAAGTCTGAAGCATTAGTATTATCTATTTCTACAACGTAACTCCAACCTCCTTTAAAATCTACACCCGTGGAAACACCACGTGTTGCTAATGATATTATACCAGCAGCTATAATTACACCCGAAACAATGTAAAATATTTTTCTTTTAACAATGAAGTCCCAACTAATACTGTTTAACTTATAGCTAATTTTCTTTGAGAAAGAAGAGTAGAATGAAGTTTCAGTACCTTTTTCTATATCTCTTTCAATAAACAATCGAGTTAAGAAGATAGAAGTAAATAATGAAGATAAAATACCTATTACTAGAATAACAGCAAATCCCATCACTGGACCTTTACCTAACACCCATAGTATAACACCGGCAATTATTGTTGTAATATTAGCATCAATAATAGACGAATATGCTCCTGCATAACCTTCTCTAACAGCATTTTTAAATGACTTACCTGCTTGCAATTCCTCTCTAATTCTTTCGAAAATTAGTACGTTAGCATCAACCGCCATACCAATTGTTAATACTAAACCAGCCATACCTGGTAAGGTTAAAGCTGCGTGAAGCCCGGCAAGTACACCTATAATAAACACTAAGTTTACTAATAACGCAATGTCTGCATACAAACCAGCCTTACCATAATAAAGTATCATAAATACAATTACTAAAATAAAACCTACTACAAGTGATATCATACCTGCTCTAATAGCTTTAGCTCCTAAAGATGGACCAACTGTATTTTCTCCAGCAATTTTAGCCGGTGCTGGTAATTTTCCTGCTTTTAGGATATTAGATAAATCTGTCGCTTCTTTTTGATCAAAACCACCTGTAATTACAGAACTACCATTCGGTATTTCTCCTTGTACAGTAGGTGCACTATAAACCTGGCCGTCTAATACTACAGCAACACATTCCTTAGGATTTGTTTTTGAAGCAGCAGCAGTAATACGTTTCCAAGCTTTCGTACCTTCTTGGTTCATTGTCATACTAACAGCTAACTGCAAGTTATCTTGACGAGATGGTCTAGCGTCCGTAATAACATCTCCTGCTAAGGAAGGGTTTCCATCTCTATCAGATTTTAAGGCGTAGATAGCATAAAAATCTCTTCCTTCTATCTGAATAGGCTTAAATCCAAACTTAAAGAAAAGGTTAGATGGCAATGCATTTCTAACTTCTTCTTTTTCAAATTGTGCTTTTAAACTTTCAACCTCAATAGCGGCCACATATCCTATTTCTGCAGAATTTGCCCAATTTTTACCTTCGTTTGCAACGTTTGGTATTAGCTTAGATAAAATTGGATTTTCTTTTTGAATTTGCTCTGCACTTTTTTGAGCGGTATCAACCTTATTGGAATCGTTTAACTCGACTCCTAAGTCTCCTTCCAAACTTCCTTCTTCTGAAACCTCTTCTTCTGTCTCAGTTTCTGTTTCACCTGCTAAATCTGTTGATCGAGATAATGAATCAGGTTCTGCTAATTTTTCAACGCCATAAACAATTCTGTTTACTTGTTCGAGGTACTCATAACCTTTAAAGTTTTGGAAAACATTCCAAAACTCCAACTTTGCTGAACTTTGAAGAATTTTACGAACCCTTTCTGGATCATCAACACCAGGTAATTCTACTAAAATTCTACCATTATCTAGACGCTGAACATTTGGTTGTGCAACTCCAAACTTATCAATACGAGTACTAATAATTTCAAAAGCTCTACTTATAGCACTTTCACTTTCTCTTTTCAGGTATTCAAAAACTTCACTATTTGAAGATTCAAATCCATTTGGTAATTCTTGTTCTAAACCTTTTCTGTAAAAAATTGCAGAAATTTTTCCGTTTGGACTAGCAACATTGTATTCTGATTCCAAAAGGTCTACGAAATTCTGTTGACCTAAGTATTTTGTTTTGGCCGATTCAAATGCCGCTATAAACGCTTTATCTTCAGTCTTACCAGCCATACTTTCAATTACAGCTTGAGTTTCTACTTCTAGAGTTACGTTCATACCACCTTGAAGGTCAAGCCCAAGATTTAATTCGTTCTCTTTACATTCTTGGTAAGTAAATCCAAATACTGGATAGACCTCAATTGGTCCCATAGAATCTAAGTACGATGCCTCTACAGAGTCTGCAGCAAATGCATCACTGGTGTACATTTCAGCTTTTGCCTTAGCTTGCTTTTCAACCGATTTTGTTAAGAATGTAAAAGACAGTTGGTAAATACTGGCTAATAACAAAAAAATAGTTATGACTTGGATAAATCCTTTATTGTTCATTATCTATAAATTGAGTTTATAATTTGCAAAAATTTTAAAGGGTGCAAAAGTAAATTTATTACACCAACTTAACAATTAATATTAGAGGGTTTTTAGCATTTGTTAATGACCTATAATCTTATTTTTTTCCGTTTTCTATTACCTCATTGAACTTTTTAATTGTATTGGAAAGACAAGCTTCAAAGCCGTTGTTGTTTGTAATCACATAATCCGCTTTTTCTTTATGAGGTTTTAAAAACTGTTTATATGCAGGCAAAACGTGATTATCCCATTGATACATAACCTCTTCGTGCGACATTCCTCGTTCAGCCGTATCTCGGTTTAATCTCCTGTTCAATGTGATGTGATCGTCAGCATCTATGTACATTCTATAATCATACATTTTATTTAAGCGATCATCAGCAAATACAAACAAGCCTTCTAAAAGAACGATTGGTGCTGGTGTATAGATTATTTGTTTTGGGAAAACATCAGGATTATTGAAGGTATATTCTACAATTTTCACCCTTTTACCTCTTAGTAGCGTTCTTATATCTTTTCTTATTCTATTAAAATTTATTCCATCTGGATGATCAAAATTAACTATTCCGTTATCATCCCTTACTTGTTCACTTAAGGCTTTATAGTAATGATCTTGTGAAATTACACATACCTTATCCTCTCCAAATTCTTCACTTAGCCTTCTAATAAAAGTAGTTTTCCCAGAAGCACTTCCTCCGGCAAGACCTACTAAAAAAGTTGCATATTTATTCACAGTACGAAAGTAAAATTAAACTTTACAATAGCACGTTTTATTCCCAGATCATCACCTCTGAATAGGATGACGATTGTCATATAATTGTGAAATTCAAATCTATCACTAACGGATTTTCTATTGAATCTGTTGTTACCAAAAGAAGCGATGATAAATACAACGATTTACTCGATAAAAACTGCGGAAACTATTTGCGATTTAAAAGTTTCCGGCGTTTTCTTTGCACCAAAGTTTGGAAGAACAAGTTAAAATATTGACTGGGGCAGGAAGGCTCTTTACCCGAATAGGCATTAAAAGCGTCAGCATGGATGACATAGCTAGAGAGCTGACTGTGAGTAAAAAGACAATATATAAACATTTCAAGCACAAAAAAGATTTAGTTAATCAAATTTTTGAACTTACAATTTCAGAAGAGAAAAGATCTTGCATTCAATGCTATGAAGGAGACGATAATGCAATCCGTAAGATGATTAACCTTAGCAAGTTTGTAAGCAGTAACCATAAGGAGATGAATCCTGCTGTTCTTTTTGACTTAAGAAAATACTATCCTTCTATTTGGAAAAAACTTGAGCAATTTAGAATAGGTTTTATTGCTGAATCCATCACTCAAAACATTCAAGAAGGTATTAACGAGAAATTGTACAGAGATAATTTAAACTCTGAAATAATTGCAGAACTTTATGTTAATCTAGTTCAAACTATGATTAACTCACTGAGCAAAGCAAGCAACAATCATTCATTTCAAACTTTACACCGTAACGTAGTTTACTATCACTTATATGGTATTTGCTCGGCTACGGGTTTAGAATATTTAGAACAACACATTAATGAATTATAAATTTTTTAGATTTTTTCTTGCAGCTACATTGCTAGCGGTCTCTACCGTTACTCCTGCTCAAAACTCTTCTATGGAGCTGAGTCTAGAGCAGGCACAAGAATTGGCACTTCAAAACAACCAAAGTGTAAAAAACGCATTGCTTGATATTGAGATGGCAAATTACAAAGTAGATGAAATCAGAGCAATGGGGCTTCCTCAAATTGAAGGAAGTGGTGTATTTTCTCATACTTATGAAATTGCTACTCAATTACTGCCAGGTGACTTTGTTGGCCAACCTGGAACTATGATTGCAACCAAGTTTGGAGTGCCGTTTAACCTTAGCGGAACTGTACAATTGAATCAACTACTTTTTGATGGCACTTTTTTCTTAGGGTTACAAGCTGCTTCAGAATTTGTAAATGTAAATAGGTTAATGGCTTCTAAGTCTGAAATTGATGTTAAAGAAGGAGTTACTAAAGCATATTATATGGCTCTTATATCTGACGATAACTTGCGTCAACTTCAAAACAGTTTAAGTAACCTTTATAAGATAAAGAATGAAACATCCAAAATGTATGAAGCTGGAATGGCCGAAAGGTTAGATGTTGATAGGTTAATTTTATCTGTATCCAATTTAGAGATCAGTATAAACAATTTAAGAAGTCAAGCTACACTAGCAAAACAAATACTATTAAACAGTATGGGTATTGATGTAAATCAACCCATTGTTTTAACTTCTAAACTACCTGAATTCAATATGGATAATTTCAGAGAAGGTTACGGCACAAATGGTGAAGTAAGTAACAGGATTGAGTATAAAATGCTGGAACAACAGCAAAAACTTAATGAGTTAGATTTAAAAAGATGGAAAGTGGGTTACTTTCCAAGCCTATACGGTATGGTAAACTATGGTGGAAACTCATTTGGCCAAGAAGATGCGTTTAACGACCTTGGTAAAGATTGGTATCCAAATGGAATGTGGGCGTTGAGTCTAAAAGTGCCAATTTTTGATGGGCTAAAAAAGCAAGCTAAGATAAATCAAGCTCGCGTTGAAATTGAAAAAACTAAGAACAGTATGACTCAATTGACCAATGGTATTGAGCTAGAAATAAGTCAATCTAGAAACGAATACTCCAATGCCTACAAAACACTAGAACTTCAAAAACAAAGTATGAAACTTGCGGAAAACATTTACAAGACTACATCTATTAAGTTTAAAGAAGGTGTTGGAAGCAGTTTTGAAATGATTACTGCTGAAGGAGACTTAACTTCAGCCAAATCTAACTACTTAAATGCACTTTATAATCTAAGTGTAGCAAAAATAAACCTAGATAAAGCTCTAGGAAACATAACGAACAATTAAAATAAGCCTAAAATCAATGAAAAATATATTATACGTTTTAACCATTACCGCAACTGTAATAGTATCTTGTGGTAAAAAGTCTGGCACTGCATTAGATATAAAAAAAGCAGAACTAGATTCATTACAAACAGAGTTAACAACACTTAAAAAAGCCATTGCAATTGTTAAAACAGAAATTGAAGAAATGGACACAACTGCTAGATCTAATGCGATTGCAGTTATGGCCTTGAAAGTAAATAAAGGAGCATTTAAAAACCCGTTTCAAGTACAAGGATTAGTGGAGTCTGATAAAAATGTTTTGGTTTCGCCAGAAGTGCCTGGAACAGTAACTAGAGTTATGATTAAAGAAGGTCAGCGGGTTTCAAGAGGACAAATAATTGCTAATTTAGATGGCTCTGTTGCCGGATCTCAAATTGGTGAGTTAGAAAATGCTTTAAGTCTAGCTAGGATTGCCTATGAGAAGCAAGGGCGTCTATGGAAACAAAACATTGGCAGTGAAATGCAATATCTGCAAGCAAAAAACCAATACGAAAACCTTCAAAAAAGCATTAAAACTGCAAAAACGCAACTAGGAAAATACACATTACGTTCTCCAATTAGTGGAACAGTAGATGCAATATTGGTTAATTCAGGAGAACTAGTTGGAGGCATGGCTAATCCTGCAGTTGCTAGAATAGTTAATCTTTCTGACATTAAAATTAAAGCTAACGTTTCTGAAAAATACATTGGCCAAATAAAACCAGGGCAAGCCGTTTCTGTTAAATTTCCATCTTTAGATTTGGAATTTACCGAAAAAGTTTCCGCCGTTAGTAATGTGATAGATGTTAATAATAGAACGTTTGTTACCTACATCAAGCCTACAAAGTACATTTCTAAGCTTAGACCAAACTTGCTTGCATTGATTACTGCATATGATTATGTAGATAAAGAAGCCATAAGCATACCTACAAAACTTGTAAGAAACGATGGTACAAACAATTTTGTATACACTATTAAATCAAATGGTTCTAAAATGAATGTTGAAAAACGTGTGATTGAAATTGAAAAACAATTTCCGAGCGAAACCATCATAAAATCTGGTTTACAAATTGGTGACTTAGTGATTACAGAAGGAGTTTCTAGCGTAATAGTTGGAGATGAAGTTAAACTAATTACAGAATAGTAAGTAGAATTTTACAAATAAGGCTTCTCGCCATCAAACGAAATACATCATTAAAGAATGAGTGATATAAAAGAAATAATAAAGGAATTTAAACTGTCTTCTTGGGCAGTTAACAATAAGATTAGTGTTTATGTAATTATTGCTATAATAGTAATAATTGGCTTGAACAGCTACTCTTCTATGCCCAAGGAGAGTTTCCCGGAAATCAAACAACCTATTGTTTATGTAAACACACCGTATCCAGGCAACTCACCTATAGATATGGAAAACCTGGTTTCTAGACCCATTGAAAAGGAGTTGAATACCATTACAGGATTAAAAAAACTCACTTCTACTAGTATTCAGGATTTTTCTGTCATAATTGCTGAATTTGAGCTTAATATTAAAAGTGAAAAGGCTCTGCAAGAGGTGAAAGATGCTATAGACAGGGCTAAAATGGATTTACCTAATGATTTACCCGCTGACCCTAGCGTAATGGAAATGGATTTTTCTGATTTCCCTGTAATGAATGTAAACGTATCTGGAGATTATCCGCAGGAAAAATTAAAAGACTATGCTCAGTTTTTAAAGGATAAAATGGAAGATCTGTCAGAAGTTTCTTCCGTAGACATTTCGGGATTAACTGATGAAGAAGTTCAGGTATCGATAGACAGAGTAAAAATGGAAGCCTTAGAACTTTCCTTAAACGACGTAGAAAATGCCATCGCTGGAGAGAACATTACAATGAGTGGTGGCGACATCAAAAGCATTGAAGGTTCTGACATAACAAGACGAAATATTAGAATAGACGGAGAATTTAAAGACTATCGAGAAATAGAAAATGTAATTGTTAAAAATGAGTTTCAAAATATTGTTTATTTAAGAGATATTGGTGAAGTTTCATTTGGACCTAAAGAAGCGACGAGTTATGCCAGATTAGATCAAAATCCTGTTGTAACTTTAGATGTAAAAAAGAAAAGTGGCGGTAACCTAATAAATGCCGCAGAAAAAATTCAAGCTATTGTCGCGGAATCTAAGTCCAATGTTTTTCCAAAAGACTTGGATGTTGTAATTACCAACGATCAAAGTAAAATGACCAAGAACATGGTTAATAACTTAGAGAACAGTATAATAATGGGTGTTCTTTTAGTTGTTGGGGTACTTATCTTCTTTTTAGGTGTTCGTAACTCCATGTTTGTGGGTATTGCAATTCCGCTGTCTATGCTAATGGGTATTGCTATACTTAATTTCAGTGGCACTTCCCTAAACATGATGGTCCTATTCTCGTTAATTCTAGCTTTAGGAATGTTGGTGGACAATGGGATTGTAATTGTTGAAAATGTATACCGGCTATTTCAAAAAGGAAAATCAAAAGACCGTTCGTCTAAAGAAGGAACTGGTGAGGTTGCTACAGCAATTATTGCATCAACAGCAACAACAGTAGCTGCATTTATTCCTTTGCTTTTTTGGAAAGATTTAATGGGTGAGTTTATGAAATACTTGCCAATCACTTTAATTATTGTTCTATCCTCTTCCTTATTTGTAGCTCTTGTTGTAAATCCTGTTTTAACTTCAGATTGGATTAAAATTGGAAATAAAGAAAAATCTACAGCTCGTAAATTTTGGGTTAGACTTCTACTGCTAGCCATTATAGCTACATTGTTCTTCATTATTAACCAAAATTTATTTGGGGGATTACTTGTTGCAGCTATTCTTATATCTGTTTCTAACAGATACTACTTAACGCCCGTAGGCAATTGGTTTATGAATAAGGTTATGCCCAAGGTTGAAGAAGGATATGCTCGTTTTTTAACGTTTGCTTTGTCTGGCAAAAAGCCAATTATGTTTTTAGGAGGCATTTTTGTTTTATACTTTATAACTCAAGCTATTTTTAGTGCCTTTCAACCACCAATGGTGTTTTTCCCAGAAAGTCAGCCCAACTATGTAAATGTGTTTATTGAAACACCGCTAGGTACAGACATCGAAAAAACCAACGAAATCACGAAAAGATTAGAAAATAAAATAATTAAAGCTGTTGAACCTAATAAGGATATTGTAGAGGCGGTATTGGCTCAAGTAGGTGAGAAAACCGCAGATCCTAATGAGGGACCACAGAGTGGTTCATCTCCGCATAAAGCAAGAATTACAGTTTCTTTTCTTGAATTTGAAAAACGTGTTTTTATTAATGATGAAAGCACTAGTCAGATAATGTTAGATATTAAAAATGCTTGCAAAGATTTTCCTGAAGCACAACTCACCTTTGCCAAAGACAATATGGGGCCGCCAACAGGAAAGCCAATCAATGTTGAAGTAAAAGGAGAAGATTATCTTACATTAATAACAGAAGTAGAAAAGATTAAGAAGAAAATGGAAGATGCCAACATAGCTGGTGTTGACCAACTAAAAACTGATTTAGAGCTGGGCAAACCAATGCTAGAAGTTTCTATTAACCAAGAAGCATCACGAAGGTTTGGGTTAAGTACTATGCAAATTGCAAGTACAATACGTACTGCCCTTTTAGGCAAAGAGATCAGCAAATACAAGGAAGGTGAAAATGATTATGAGATTCAACTAAGATTGAAAGATGAGTATAGGTATAATCTTGAAAATTTATTAAACACCAGAATTACTTTTAGAAACATGGCAAGCGGAAAGATAAGTCAAGTACCTATTTCTGCTGTTGCAAATGTTAAATACAATTCAACTTATGGTTCTGTAAGACGTAAAGATATGGACCGAGTTATTTCTATTTTTTCTGAAATTGAAGAAGGAGCAAATGCTAATGAAATAGTTGCACAGTACAAAGACATACTCTCTGATCATGAGATTAAGGATGGATATGAGTTTAAATTTACTGGTGAGCAAGAAGAACAAGGAGAATCTATTGCATTTTTAATGAGTGCTATGATGCTTGCAGTATTTCTTATTTTCCTAATTATTGTAACTCAGTTTAATTCCATTGCGGGTCCATTTATAATTATTCTATCTGTAGTATTTAGTACAATTGGTGTTTTTCTTGGTTTTGCACTTTCACAAACTACCTTCTCGTTTATGATGACAGGTATTGGTATTATATCTCTAGCAGGTATTGTGGTAAACAACGCAATTGTATTGATAGACTACACCAACCTTCTAAGAGAGCGAAAAAGAGCTTCTAAAGGAATGAATAAATACGGCAAATTAAGCACCGAAGAAATAATAGATACTATTGTAGAATCCGGTAGAACTAGATTAAGACCAGTTTTACTAACAGCTATTACCACTGTACTTGGTTTATTCCCATTAGCAATAGGGTTTAATATAAACTTTGGAAGATTATTACGAGAAGGTAATCCTGAGATTTATTGGGGTGGCCAAAATGCAGACTTCTGGGGTCCAATGGCTTGGGCAGTAATATATGGTTTAATATTTGCTACATTCTTAACTTTAGTAATTGTTCCTGTAATGTATTACTTAAGTGATAGATTATCACTGTGGATTAAGAAACTACGTGGCACATCTGAAGATGAAGTTGTGGTAAATTCAGAATTGGATTAATTACAAAAACAGATTTCAATTAAAACCCACAATTAGCAATTGTGGGTTTTTTGTTTTTATCATTTAACCAACTCCTTGATCAATCTATTCTTATATAACAAGAAAAGTACATCAGCTAGCAAAGAAAAAAGGTAGAGATTTAGAAAAAAATCAGAGGGTCTTCTAAGGCATTTACTAGTGTGCCCTGCGACGTAGTGACTTGACACATCGTATCCAAAGAAATAAAACGGCCAGCCAAAATTATATTCATACTCAACCCCCAAAAATTGATCAAAAAGCCCTACTTGAGGAATAAAATTGGATACTATAAAAAGAGTGAGAAATATTACGCCTATTTTAATAGCTATATTATTGCACATCAGAGGTTTAAAAAAGTAGATATAGAGAAGGAAGAAAAAGTACAAGTTAATTGCACTAAAAGTAAATTGCTGAATCATAATTTGCTCTTCAGTTTTAAATGGCAAGAAAAGAAATGCTGTTATGCTTAAAATTATGTGGGCAATGGCAACCAACTTAGCACAGTCACTCAATCTAGAAAAATTTTCTACAAGTTTCCTTATCATCCTTATCATAAACATTTTCACTATTTTGTAAGGTGTATTATTATCAAAACCAACATTTTATTAAATTGCTCCAAAATAATGAATACTTCAATGCAGTGGAATGTTAAACACTTCAATAAACTAACCACTTTAGAATATCACAATATACTTCATTTAAGAACTAAAATATTTGTAGTTGAACAAGATTGCCCATATCAAGAAGTAGATTTCAAAGATCCGAAATGTTATCATGTGTTTGGCATAAAGAATTCAGAAATTATAGCAGTTACACGTATTATACCTAGCGGTATTTCCTATCCTGAAATTTCTATTGGACGAGTAGCATTGAGTAAAGTGCATAGAGGAACAGGCATTGCAGATCAATTGATGGATAATTCAATACACTTTATTGAAACTAATTTAGGGGAACAACCCATTAGAATTTCTGCTCAACAATACTTGTTGAAATATTATGATAAACACGGATTTGTGCCGCAAGGAAAAATGTACTTAGAAGACGGAATCCCACATGTTGAAATGCTTCGGAATGCGTGAAAATTTACTCACTAATTTAAATAAATTAAATCTTGGATAAAGCCTATCTTATAACCTCCTGATTAAACTCTTTGCTTTAGAATTAGTTTTAATTTGGATGCTCCAATCAACTCATTTGAAAATAAAAATTTATGTACTCATCAATTGATAACAAATTTATGCAGCGATGTATTGAACTCTCACAACAAAGTTTAGACAATGGAGATGCTCCATTTGGTAGTTTAATAACACGTGACAATGTACTTATAGCAGAAGGTATAAATGATGCTAAAACACGTATTTCTGAACATGCAGAAGTTATTGCTTTGCACAATGCACATCTAGCTTTAGAAACTTCTGATTTAACGGGTTGTACCTTATACACCAATTGTGAGCCTTGTCCAATGTGTTCTTTTATGATAAGAGAATATAAAATTAGCAGAGTGGTGTTTGCCTTACCATCTAAATTTATGGGAGGATTTAGCAAATGGAACATACTGCAAGATGAAGAACTAACGCGTTTTAAACCCTTTTTCTCAGCCCCTCCATCAGTCACAAGCAACTTTCTAGAGCAAGAAGCTAAAGAAGTTATGAATGGTACAATTTTTTGGATGTTTGGCAGTGAACCAACAGAAGAAAAATAGCAATATTCCTAATGATATATTTACTAAATTTGAACGTAATTATCTTAAAATGAGAAGACAAAGTAAAAAGTTTTTAAAAGACTACTTAAATGCTAACTCTCCAACTGGGTTTGAAACCCCTGGACAAAAAATTTGGCTGGACTATATAAAACCATACATTGATGAATATGAAGTGGACACCTATGGAACGGTAATTGGTGTTATAAACCCGGGCAAACAATACAAAGTAGTAATAGAAGCACACGCAGATGAAATTGCTTGGTATGTAAACTATATAGATGATAAAGGTTATATCTATGTTAAACGTAATGGCGGTAGTGATCACCAAATAGCTCCAAGTATGCGGGTACATTTACATACTAAAAAAGGTATGGTTGATGGAATTTTTGGGTGGCCAGCAATACACGTAAGAAGCAGAACAAGAGAACCACAACCATCTTCTAAAAATCTAACCATAGATGTTGGTGCTAAAAATAAAGCTGAAGTACTTAAAATGGGTATTGATGTTGGTACAATAGCCACTTTTGATGCTAGCTTTATGGAACTAAACAAAAAATACGTTGTTGCAAGAGCAATTGATAATAGAGGTGGTGGGTTTATGATTGCCGAGGTTGCTAGAAAATTAAAAGAGGAGAATATTGAATTACCTTTTAGTTTATACGTGGTTAATGCAGTACAAGAAGAAATAGGTTTACGAGGAGCAGAAATGGCAAGTAGAAGAATCAAACCAGATGTTGCAATTGTTACTGATGTTACCCACGACACCCAAAGTCCTATGTACAATAAAAAAGAGCAAGGAGATACCAAGTGCGGAAACGGACCTGCTGTAACAACCGGACCTGCTGTTCAAAACAACTTATTGCAAATGATCTTGGATGTTGCTAAAGACAATAAAATAAAAGTACAGAAACAAGCAGCAAGCAGAAGCACAGGAACGGATACTGATGCTTTTGCATATAGTGATATTGGAGTAGCATCTGCATTAATTTCATTACCATTAAAATACATGCATACTACAGTAGAGACTGTAGCATACAAGGATATCGACGATTGTATAGAACTAATGTACCAAACATTAATACAATTAGAAGCTGGCCACGATTTCAGGTACTTTACCTAATTACAAGATAACTTTTAAAAAACTATTAATAGTCTGTTTAACGACAGGCTATTTTTTTTATAACCACCTTACTACTTGACTATTACCACAACGTCATTGTCAAGTTAAAAAAATATCACTAACTTAGTGAAAACCAAATCACTAATTATATGCATAAAACTCTTACTTCTGATAACGAAATACAATTGTATTTAAAAAAGGATTGCTCAAAATCTAAAAAGGCCTTAGCCTATGCAAAAAGTCATTCTTCTAAGGTTAATCCAATCGACATTAACCGAACTAAAGGTACTGGTACGATATGGAGAAGTATACTAAATAAATTAGATAAAAAGCCAAAAGATCTTTTTGATAAATCAAACCCTTATTATCAAGAAAACATAAGAGGTAGAGACTTTGAAGCAAGAGATTGGACTAATTTATTATTGAATAATCCAGAACTCGTACGCAGTCCAATCGCTATTAAAGGTGATAAAGCTGTTATTTTAGATAATCCAACAGATATTTTTAAGCTTTAAAAAATTTTATAAAAAAAGCGACAATGTTTCCGTTGCCGCTTTTGAATATTATTGAATTAAGAAATCTTATTTACCTCCGTCTAACTCATCTTGCCATTTCTTTAGCTCATCCCATTTACCATCAGCAGCCATTTTAGCTTGATCTGCCCATGTTCCTGGATTATGACCTCCGAAATTACCTTCTGCATTAGATAATATTTCCTTTAATGAATCTGCATTAGAATCAGCGACTTTAGCAAAGCTGTCTAAACCAGCAGCAGCTAAAACCTCAGCTATTTTTGGCCCAACACCTTCAATCTTAGATAAATCATCTGCTTTTGGAGCTTTTACTTTTGGAGCTGCAGCCGCTGGAGCATTCGATTTTTTACCTCTTCTAGTACGTTTAGAACCAGATTTCTTAGAACCTTTAGACGCTTTAGCTTCAAGCATTGCATCGTTAAAGTCTACTAACTCCATCATACACATATCTGCATTATCTCCCAATCTATTGTGAGTTTTAAGTATACGTGTATAACCACCTGGTCTGTCCGCTACCTTTGAAGCAACAGCAGTAAACAATTCAGTAACTGCATCTTTACTTTGCAAGTAACCAAAAACAACTCTTCTTGAATGCGTAGTATTACTCTTTGATTTGGTAATTAATGGTTCTACAAATACTCTTAAAGCTTTTGCTTTAGCAGTTGTAGTAAATATTCTTTTATTAAGGATTAAAGAAGCTGCCATGTTATTTAGCATAGCCTCTCTATGTCCTTTCTTTCTACCTAAATGGTTAAATTTTTTCCCGTGCCTCATTTTCTTATTTATTATTCATCATCAAGGTTATACTTAGATACATCCATACCAAAGTTTAATCCTTTTTCTTTTACAAAATCTTCTAATTCCGTTAATGATTTTTTACCAAAGTTTCTAAACTTCAATAAATCTTCAATATGGTAACTTACAAGCTCTCCTAATGTTCTAATTTCTGCAGCTTTAAGACAGTTATAAGCTCTTACAGATAAATCAAGATCAGATAATGATGTTTTCAAAATCTTTCTCATGTGAAGCATGTTTTCGTCTACTTCATTTTTATGAGATTGAACTTGACTATCTTCCAAGATACTCTCATCTGAGAATAACACTAGGTGTCTAATCATGATCTTAGACGCTTCTTTAAGTGCTTCTTCAGGATGAATAGATCCGTCAGTTTTTACTTCAAAAATTAATTTCTCGTAATCTGTTCTTTGTTCTACCCTAAAATCTTCAACGTGATATTTTACGTTTTTAATTGGAGTAAAAATAGAATCTATAGAAATTTCACCTATTGGAGCATTTTCTTGAATATTTTCTTCAGCAGGAACGTAACCTCTACCCTTTTCAATTGTTAACTCAATCTCAAAGTTTACATAAGGTTCCATTGAACATATTTCAAAATCAGGATTTAGGATTTCGAATGCGTTTGTATATCTCGCAATCTCTCCTGCTAGAAACTGATCTTTACCTTTAAGAGAAACAAATATTTTCTCACTTTCGTTAGAATCGATAAGTTTCTTGAAACGAACTTGCTTTAGATTAAGAATAATTTCAGTTACATCTTGTAACACTCCTTTGATTGTAGAAAACTCGTGATCCACACCCGGTATTCTAATAGAAGTAATTGCCCAACCTTCTAAAGAAGATAAGAGAATTCTTCGCATTGCATTACCAACTGTAATACCATACCCTCTTTCTAATGGGCTAAATTCAAACAGACCATAATTGTCTGTTTCTTTGTGCATTATAACCTTATCAGGTTGTTGAAAATCTAGTATAGGCATATTATTATTTAGAATAAAGTTCTACGATTAATTGTTCTTTAATATTTTCAGGAATCTCCGCTCTATCTGGGAAATTTAAAAAAGTTCCTTTTAAGTCCGTTCCATCCCACTCTAACCAGCTGAAAGAATTTCTACCACTTAAGGAATCAGAAATTAGTTCTAAAGACTTAGACTTCTCTCTTACTTCAATAATATCACCAGGTCTACATTGATAAGAAGCAATATTTGTAATTACTCCATTAACTCTTATATGTTTATGACCTACTAATTGTCTAGCACTCCTTCTAGTAGGTGCAATACCTAGTCTAAATACAGTATTATCCAATCTAGCTTCTAGAAACTTTAGAAGGTTTTCACCAGTAATACCTTTCTTTCTAGCAGCTCTTTCAAAAGTTCTAGCAAATTGCTTTTCTAAAACTCCGTAGGTGTATTTTGCCTTTTGCTTTTCTGCTAACTGAAAAGAGTACTCAGATTTCTTACCTCTTCTTCTTGCATTTCCATGCATTCCAGGAGGGTAGTTCTTTTTCTCTAAAGCTTTAGAAGGGCCGAAAATTGGTTCTCTAAATCTTCTAGCAATCTTTGCTTTGGGTCCTCTATATCTTGCCATTTAATTTTTCTCTTTAATAAGTTAAATTATACTCTTCTTCTTTTAGGTGGTCTACAACCATTGTGTGGAAGTGGAGTAACATCTTTTATAGCTGAAACTTCTAAACCTGCTTGGTTTAATGTTCTAATTGCAGATTCTCTACCAGCCCCTGGGCCTTTAACTAACACTTCAACTTTTCTTAAACCTAAGTCTACAGCAACTTTAGCACAATCTTGTGCAGCAACTTGAGCAGCATACGGAGTGTTCTTTTTCGAACCTCTAAAGCCCATTTTACCTGCACTACTCCAAGAAATAACCTGTCCTTGACTGTTGGTTATAGAAATTATAATGTTGTTAAACGTAGATTTTACATAAGCAAAACCATTCGCTTCAATATTAACTTTTCTTTTCTTAGCTGTTTTTTTACTTCCTGCCATTACTTATTATTTTGGTGCTTTTTTCTTATTAGCCATTGTTTTCTTTTTACCCTTACGAGTACGAGCGTTATTCTTGGTTCTTTGACCTCTTAAAGGTAGACCTTTTCTATGTCTTAAACCTCTGTAGCAACCAATATCCATTAAACGCTTAATGTGAGTTTGAACTTCAGATCTTAGCTCACCTTCTACCTTAAATTCATCGCCAATAACCTCTCTAATACCATTAATATCGGCATCAGACCACTCATCAACTACTTTGTCTTCGCTTACACTTGCTTTACTCAAAATGTAAGAAGCTCTGCTGCTACCAATACCGTGTATGTAAGTTAAACCTACTACACCTCGTTTACCTTTAGGTAAATCAATTCCTGCAATACGTGCCATTTTTTATCCTTGTCTTTGCTTAAATCTTGGATTCTTTTTATTGATGACGTAAACACGTCCTTTTCTTTTTACGATCTTGCAATCGCTAGATCTTTTCTTTACTGAAGTTCTAACTTTCATTTTGTTATTTATATCTGTAACTAATTCTGCCTCTAGTTAAGTCATACGGAGACATTTCTACTTGTACTTTGTCTCCAGGTAGAATACGTATATAATACATTCTCATTTTACCGCTGATTGTAGCGATAATCTGATGACCATTCTTTAACTCAACTCTAAACATTGCGTTAGATAAGGCCTCTGTAATTACTCCGTCAATCTTTATTGCTTGCTGTTTTGCCATTTTTTAAAGGGCTGCAAAATTAATTTTTTTTATACTCTTTACCAAATTACCCGGTTATCGCACCACCTACTGATGTTCTACCTTTTATTCTTCCCGTTTTCATAAGACCATCGTAATGTCTCATTATTAAATACTGCTCCACTTGCTGCAAGGTATCCAACACAACACCTACCATAATTAATAGAGAAGTTCCTCCATAAAATTGTGCAAACTGGTCATTAACTCCAAACATTATAGCGAATACTGGAAAAACTGCAACAAAACCAAGAAATACTGACCCTGGCAATGTTATCCTAGACATTACAGATCCTATAAAATTCGCTGTTTTTCTACCTGGTTTAACTCCTGGAATAAACCCACCGTTTCTTTTAAGATCATCTGCTATCTGATTTGGGTTGATTGTGATTGCCGTATAGAAATATGTAAATAACACAATCATAACAAAGAACAAAACATTATACCCCCAACCATATGGATTTGTTAATCCCAACAAGAAAGAAGATTCTGCTAAAGCTGGTATTTGCGTTGCCGTAGCTGGCAAAAACATAAGAGCTTGAGCAAAGATGATAGGCATAACTCCTGCAGCATTTACTTTTAACGGCAAATACTGTCTTACTCCTCCCATTTGTCTATTACCTACAATTCTTTTAGCATATTGTACTGGAATTCTTCTAGTTGCCTGCACTAGTGCAATTACTGCCAAGATAACTAATACCCAAATTACCATTTCAACAATTAATAACATTACACCTCCTCCTCTAAATCTATCCACTATTTCAGCTAATAACGATCCTGGAAGACGAGCAATAATACCAACCATAATAATAATAGATATACCATTACCTACACCTCTATCTGTAATTCTCTCACCTAACCACATCGTAAACATTGTACCCGCAATCAGTATAAGAGTTCCAACAACTAAAAACATTGTCCAACTCATACCATCACCAGTTAAAGCCATAATAGCTAAAGGTTTACCACCTGACTGTGATTTTAGGTTAATTAAGTAAGCAACCGCTTGAACCGCAGTGATAGCAATTGTTAAATATCTTGTTATCAGGTTAATTTTTCTTCTTCCATCTTCACCTTCTTTCTGCATTTTTTGGAAAGATGGTACTGCAACTGTCAACAATTGAATAACAATAGAAGCAGAGATATAAGGCATAATACCAAGAGCAAAAATTGATACTCTATCGAATGCACCTCCAGAAAAAGTATTAATAAGTCCAAGTAATCCACCAGACTCTTTATTAGCATAGACATCTGCTAAAACCAATGGATCAACACCAGGAATTACAATAAAAGTTCCTATTCTATAAACAACCAATAAAAGAACAAGATTGATAATTCTTGTTCTTAAATCTTCAATGGAGAATATATTTTTTAATGTACTTATTAATTTCTTCATATAATTAGATGGTTTCTGCTGAACCTCCTGCCTTTTCTATTGCCTCTTTAGCTGATTTCGTGAATGCATTTACTTTTACATTTAATGCACCAGTGATTTCACCTCTACCTAAAATTTTAACTACCTCAGTTTTCTTAATCATATTAGCTGCCATTAAGCCATCTAATGTAATATCTGTAGTGTTGTGTTTAGTAGCAAAATCTTGTAGTCTATCCAAGTTAATACCTACATATTCTACTCTGTTTGGGTTTCTAAAACCAAACTTAGGTACGCGTCTTTGAATTGGCATTTGACCACCTTCAAATCCTACTGCTCTGCTGTAACCTGTTCTAGATTGAGCTCCTTTATGTCCTTTTGTAGAAGTTCCACCTCTACCAGACCCTTGCCCACGAGCAATTCTTTTACCTTTTTTTACTGCACCATCTGCAGGTTTTAAATTATGCAAATTCATAATTAAGCTTTTTCTATTGTTATTAGATGTTCAACTTTTCTAATCATCCCCATTACTGCCGGAGATTCTTCTATTAACCTTGATCTGTGAAGTTTCCTTAAGCCTAAGGCTACTAAAGTTCTTTTTTGATCCTTAGGTCTTCTAATAGCACTCCTAACTTGTGTAATTTTTAATTTACCCATCTCTATTATCCGTTAAACACTTTACTTAAACTTGTTCCTCTTTGCTCTGCAACTGTATACGCATCTCTTAATTTAGATAATGCGTCAATTGTAGCTTTAACAACGTTATGAGGATTTGACGAACCTTTTGATTTTGCTAATACATCGTGTACACCTGCACTTTCAAAAACTGCACGCATTGCACCACCAGCAATAACACCTGTTCCGTGAGCAGCAGGTTTCATAAACACTCTACCACCTGAGTATTTTCCATATTGCTCGTGAGGGATAGTGTGATTAATTATAGGTACTCTAATAAGGTTCTTTTTAGCATCTTCAATTCCTTTTTGAATTGCATCAATAACCTCACCAGCTTTACCTAAGCCATGGCCTACAATACCGTTTCCATCTCCAACAACAACAATTGCGTTAAAGCTAAACGTTCTACCACCCTTAGTAACTTTTGCTACTCTGTTAATATTTACAACTGTTTCTTTTAATTCAAGGTCAGTTGTTTTCATTGATTTTAATGTTTGCGTTGCCATATTTTTAGAATTTTAATCCTCCTTCTCTTGCTCCTTCAGCTAAATTTTTGATTCTACCATGGTATAGGTAACCATTTCTATCAAATTTTACGTTCTCTATACCATTAGCAGTTGCTTTCTCTGCAATTTGCTTTCCAACTTCTTTTGCTATTTCAACTTTAGTTCCAGTTGAAATACCCTTAGAAGACGTTGCAACTAAAGTTGACCCCTTAGTATCATCTATAATCTGAGCATAAATAGCTTTGTTGCTTCTGTAAACGCAAAGTCTTGGAGTACTTTCAGTACCTTTAACTTTACTTCTAATTCTAGCTTTTATTTTAGCTCTTCTCGTTGATTTGTTTTTAATCATAATGCTGCCTATTTATTATTTAGCTGCCGTTTTACCTGCTTTTCTTCTAAGTTCTTCTCCTACAAACTTCACACCTTTACCTTTATAAGGCTCTGGTGGTCTTAAGCTTCTAAGTTTCGCTGCTACCTGACCAACTAATTGTTTATCTATACTTTCAAAAGTTACCAACGGTGGTTTACCTTTAACAGATTCTGCTGTTGCTTTAACCTCATCAGGTATTTGCATAAAAATTGTATGCGAAAAACCCAAATTAAGCTCTAACAACTGACCTGTAACAGTAGCTCTATAACCTACACCTACTAATTGTTGTTCAGTTTTATACCCGTTGCTAACACCTTCTATCATATTATTGATTAAAGATCTATATAAACCGTGTTTAGCCTTATTTTCTTTCGTTTCACTCTGACGCTCAACTAACACATTACCATCTTCTACTTTCACATCCACTAAATCTACAGATTGTGTTAGTTCTCCTTTTGGTCCTTTTACAGTAACTACGTCGTTTTCAAACTTAATTTCAACTCCTGAAGGTATTGAAATTGGGTTATTTCCTATTCGTGACATCCCTTGTACTTAATTTCTATTTATTATTATGATACGAAGCAAAGTACCTCGCCACCAACATTTTCACTCCTTGCTTCTTTATCAGTCATTACACCTTTAGATGTAGAAACTATTGCAATACCTAAGCCATTAAGAACTCTCGGTAACTCAGTAGCACCTCTATATTTTCTTAAACCAGGACTACTTACTCTTTTTAACTCTCTAATTGCCGAAAGTTTCGTTGTAGGATGGTACTTCAATGCAATTTTAATGGTTCCTTGAGGTCCAGCTGCATCATCAAACTTATAGTTTAGGATGTATCCTTTGTCAAATAAAACTTGCGTCATTGCTTTTTTTACATTGGACGCTGGAATATCCACAATTCTGTGTTTTGCTTTAATTCCGTTTCTAATCCTCGTAAGAAAATCTGCTATTGGATCTGTAATTTTACTCATCTTTTTACCAACTTGCTTTTGTTACACCAGGGATAAGGCCTTTTGATGCCATTTCTCTAAATACGTTTCGTGAGATACCAAAATCTCTCATATAACCTCTTGGTCTGCCCGTTGCAGAACATCTATTTCTTAATCTTGTAGGTGAAGCGTTTCTTGGAAGTTTTTGTAATCCTTCGTAATCTCCAGCTTCTTTAAGAGCAGCTCTTTTAGCAGCATACGTTTTAACCGCATGTTGTCTTTTTCGCTGTCTCGCTTTCATTGATTCTTTTGCCATCTTATTTTAGTTCTTTGTAAATGGTAATCCTAATTCTTTTAATAAACTGTGGCACTCTACATCTGTATTTGCTGTTGTAACAAAAGTGACGTCCATACCATTTAATTTTGATACTTTATCGATATTAATCTCTGGGAAGATAATTTGCTCTGGAATACCCATTGAGTAATTCCCTCTTCCATCAAAGCCTTTATCGCTAACACCTCTAAAGTCCCTAACCCTTGGTAATGAAACAGAAACTAATCTATCCAAGAATTCGTACATTTTATCTCCTCTTAAGGTTACACGGCAACCAATTGCCATATCTTCTCTTAACTTAAAGTTAGAGATCGCCTTTTTTGAATATGTAGGAACAGCTTTTTGACCTGCTATAATTGTCATTTCTTGCACTGCAGTATCTACTAATTTTTTATCCGCAACACCAGCTCCAATACCCTGGTTTAAACAAATTTTTGACAGCTTAGGTATTTGCATAACATTTTTGTAGCTATGCTTTTCCATTAGCTTACTTGCAAATTCCGTTTCAAATTTTTCTCTTAATCTTGGTTTCATTTTAATTCTTTATAAACTCTCCAGTTTTCTTTGAATATCTCTGTAACTTACCTTGGTCGTTTCTTTTTCTACCAATTCTTGTAGCTTCACCATTAACAACTAATTGAAGCTTGCTTACTCTAATAGGAGCTTCTAACTTAACAATAGAACCGTTTGGATTATCCGCATCTGGTTTTCTATGTTTAGTTACCATATTTACCCCGTCAACAATAGCAGTACCTTCTCTAAGGTTAACCAACTTAATTTCGCCAGTTTTGTTTTTATCGTTACCAGAAAGAACCTTAACAGTGTCTCCCTTTTTCACGTGTAACTTAGGTATTTTATTAAATCTTCGTTTCATTGCTTATAATACTTCTGGTGCTAACGATACAATTTTCATAAATTTCTTATCTCTCAACTCTCTTGCAACAGGGCCAAAGATACGAGTAGCTCTAGGCTCATCCTGAGCAGTTAAGAGAACACAAGAGTTGTCGTCAAATCTTATATAAGATCCATCCGATCTTCTAAACTCTTTTCTTGTTCTAACAACAACAGCTCTAGATACAGTACCTTTTTTCATGTTACCAGACGGCATAGCAGACTTAACGGTCACTATTATTTTATCTCCAACACCGGCATATCTTCTTTTGGTACCGCCTAGTACTCTTATGCAAAGTACTTCTTTAGCTCCACTGTTATCAGCTACTTTTAGTCTTGATTCTTGCTGTATCATCTTATTTCGCTCTTTCTATTATTTCTACCAGTCTCCAACGTTTATCCTTACTCATAGGTCTTGTTTCCATAATACGAACGATGTCATTCTCATTACACTCGTTTTTTTCGTCGTGAGCCTTGAATTTAGAAGTTGTTTTTACAAACTTTCCGTATTTAGGATGCTTTACTTTTCTTTCTACAGAAACAGTGATGGTTTTTTCCATTTTACTGCTTCTAACGATTCCAACAATCTCTTTTCTGCTATTTCTTTCCATCGTTTAAGCCTTATTTGATTCGGTTCTTCTTCTGTTAATTTCTGTTAAAAATCTAGCTATTGTTTTTCTAGCAATCCTGATTTTATGAGGATTTTCGATCGGAGAAACAGCATGACTGAATTTTATTTTTTGTAACTGAGCTCTTTCATCTCTTAATGTAAGATGAAGTTCTTTGTCAGTCATATTTTTAATATCTTGATACTGCATAATTAAGCACTATAATCTGGTCTTACTACAAATTTTGTTGTCACTGGAAGCTTTTGTGCAGCTAATCTCATAGCCTCTTGAGCTATTTCCTGACTTACACCGTCTACTTCAAACATGATTGTTCCTGGTTTAATAACTGCCACCCAATACTCAGGTGAACCTTTACCTTTACCCATACGAACTTCAGCTGGTTTTTTAGTTATTGGCTTGTCTGGAAATATTCTAATCCAAACTTGTCCCTCTCTTTTCATATATCTATTAAGAGCAATCCTGGCTGCTTCTATTTGACGAGAAGTTATCCAACTTGGTTCTAACGATTTTAATCCAAAATCACCAAACTCTATTCTGTGACCTCTCCCAGCGTTACCTTTAACTTTACCTTTCTGGCGTTTTCTGTATCTAATTCTCTTTGGAGACAACATAATTATAAACTATTATCTGTTATTTCTTCTTCTATTACCGTGATGACCTTGGTTTCCACCGTGTCTTCTTCTTTCTCTTTGTTTTGGCTCACCCATACCCATATTTATAGATAAATCTCGTTTTCCAAATACTTCCTCTTTAAAGATCCATACTTTAACACCTATCTTTCCATAAACTGTTAAAGCTTCTGACAATGCATAATCCACATCAGCTCTAAATGTATGTAAAGGAATTCTACCTTCTTTAAACTGCTGCGTTCTTGCCATTTCAGCACCATTTAATCTACCAGAAACCATTACTTTAATGCCTTGAGCTCCCATTCTCATAGATGAAGCTATAGCCATTTTAATCGCTCTCTTAAAGTTAACTCTTCCTTGTATTTGTTGAGCAATAGATTGTCCAACTAACATTGCATCAAGCTCCGGTCTTTTAACTTCAAAAATGTTAATCTGAACATCTTTTTTAGTTAATTTCTTAACCTCTTCTTTTAGCTTATCAACCTCAGATCCACCTTTACCAATTACAATACCTGGACGAGAAGTATGAACAGTAATGATTATTCTCTTAAGCATTCTCTCAATTAATATTTTTGAGATACCGCCTCTAGGAATACGTGCATTAATGTATTTTCTTATCTTATTGTCTTCAGCTAACTTTACGCCAAATTCTTTTCCTCCGTACCAGTTGCTTTCCCAACCTCTAATAATACCTAGTCTTAAACCTATTGGATTTACTTTTTGTCCCATTTTATTCTTCTGCTTGTGCTTCGTCAGTTTCTAAACCACCATCCATAGTATCTACAACTAGTGTAATATGATTGGATCTTTTTCTAATTCTATGTGCCCTACCTTGAGGAGCAGGTTGGATTCTTTTAAGCATTCTACCAGAATCTACCATTACGCTTTTAACAATAAGACCAGTTTCTTCATCAACTCTCTCATCGTTAGCTTGTTGCCAATTTGCTATCGCAGATTTAAGTAATTTCTCTACTTTTTCTGCATACACTCTTTTTTGGCTGAACTTTAAAACGTTTAGAGCATCTTCTACCCTTTGGCCTCTTATTTGATCCACAACCAGTCTCATTTTTCTTGGAGACATTGGACAATTATTTAATTTAGCAATTGCTTCCATTTTGATTATTTCTTAAGTGGGTGACCTTTAAACGTTCTTGTTGGTGAAAATTCTCCAAGTTTATGTCCTACCATATTTTCTGTAATGTAAACAGGAATAAACTTATTTCCATTGTGCACTGCGAAAGTATGACCTACAAAATCAGGAGTTATAAGTGAAGCTCTGCTCCAAGTTTTTATTACTGATTTCTTACCACCTTCATTCATTGCATCTACTTTTCTCTGCAATTTAAAATGAACGAAAGGTCCTTTTTTTAATGATCTAGGCATATTCTATTTTTTCTTTCTTTCTATGATTAATCTAGAAGAATTTTTCTTTTTATTTCTTGTCTTAAGACCTTTAGTAGCAACACCAGCTCTGTTTTTAGCTTGTCCACCTTTAGATCTACCTTCTCCACCACCTTGTGGGTGATCAATTGGATTCATTGCTGCTGGACGAGTTCTTGGTCTTCTCCCTAACCATCTACTACGTCCTGCTTTTCCAGAAATTGATAACTGATGATCTCCATTAGAAACTTCACCCATAGTAGCTAAACATGTAGCTAATATATTTCTGCTTTCACCCGAAGGTAATTTTATAGCAGCATACTTACCATCTCTAGCTAATAACTGTGCACTAGAACCAGCACTTCTACATATTTCGCCACCTCTACCAGGTTGCATTTCTATGTTATGAATAGTTGATCCCAATGGAATATTACTTAATGGTAATGCATTTCCTATATCTGGAGATGCATCCGATCCGCTCATTAACTTCTGACCTACTTTAATTCCTTTAGGTGCAATGATGTATCTTTTTTCACCATCAGCAAATTGAATTAAAGATATAAAGGCTGTTCTATTTGGATCATACTCTATAGTAAGAACCTCAGCTTGTTCGTGTCTATTTCTCTTAAAGTCGATTAAACGGTATCTTCTTTTATGACCACCACCTCTATTTCTCATGGTCATTTTACCTGTATCGTTTCTACCACCAGACTTCTTTAAGGGTGCTAATAAACTTTTTTCTGGCCTACTTGCAGTAAGTGCTTCAAAAGTTACAGCTAACTTAAATCTTTGTCCTGGCGTAACTGGTCTTATTCTCTTTATACCCATTTCTTCTATTAAATGTTTTCGTAGAAATCAATTGACTGACCATCTTTTAAGCTAACAATAGCTTTTTTGTAATTAGATGTTCTACCATTTGAAACTCCAGATTTTGTGAATCTCGTTTTTCTTTTTCCTGATACAACTAGAGTTCTTATTTTTTCAACCTCTACGTTGTACATCTTCTCTATTTCAGCTTTAATTTCTGATTTAGTTGATGCAACATCAACCACAAAACCATATTGCCCTTTGCTTTCACTTAACAAAGACATTTTTTCAGTAATTAAAGGTTTTACTAGTACTGCCATCTTAATTTAACGTTTCTTTAAGTTTATCAATTGAATTACCTACTAGAATTATGCTATTCGCGTTTAGAATATTGTAAGTGCTCGCATCAGAAGCTAACATTACTTCCGCATTAGGAATATTTCTTGCAGATAAGTAAACATTAGTATCATATTCTGCAGTTAAAAGCAACGTTTTCTTATCACCTACTTTTAAGTTACTTAAAACTTCAAGATAGTTTTTAGTTTTAGGGCTATCCATAGAGATAGAGTCTATAACCATTACTTCTTTATCATTCGCTTTGTGAGAGAATGCTGATTTTCTAGCAACTTGCTTTAATTTCTTATTCAATTTAAAGCTATAATCCCTTGGACGAGGACCGTGCATTCTACCTCCACCAACAAAAACACCAGACTTAATACTTCCAGCTCTAGCTGTACCTGTACCTTTTTGCTTTTTAATTTTCCTAGTAGAACCTTTTACATCACCCTTTTCTGTAGAAGAATGAGTACCTTGTCTTTGGCTTGCTAAATATGATTTAACATCTAAATATATTGCGTGATCATTTGGTTCAACACCAAATATCTCTTTAGGTAAAGTAACTTCCTTACCTGTTTCAGCTCCAGATGTATTTAAAACTTTAACTTTCATTTTATTTCTCAATTACAACGTAAGACCCTTTGTGACCAGGAATTGCCCCACTTAAAACTATTACACTATTATCCGCATCAACTTTTAGCACTCTAAGATTTTGCATTTTAACACGCTTATTTCCCATTTGCCCGGCCATTCTTGTGCCCTTAAAAACTCTTGAAGGAGTTGAACCCGCACCTAAGGAACCAGGAGCTCTTAGTCTATTGTGCTGACCGTGAGTACTCTCACCTACACCACTAAAACCGTGTCTTTTAACTACACCTTGAAAACCTTTTCCTTTAGATGTACCAAATACGTCAACAAATTCACCTTCTGAAAATATTTCTACTCCGTATGAATCACCTAGTGATACCTCGTTTTCAAAATCTCTTATTTCAATAACAACTCTTTTAGGAGTAGTTTTAGCTTTAGCAAAATGACCCATTTGAGGTTTATTTGAAGCTTTCTCACTCTTTTCAACAGAAGCTACTTGGATAGATTTATACCCATCAGTATCCTCAGTTTTGACTTGAGTTATTACATTTGGTTCAACTGCAACTACTGTGCAAGCCTCTTTTTTGCCTGCGTCAGTAAAAATTGAAGTCATTCCAACTTTCTTACCTATTAAACTTAACATCTTCCTTTTAAACTTTAATTTCTACGTCTACTCCACTTGGTAATTCTAGTTTCATAAGTGCATCAACTGTTTTGGCACTTGAACTATAAATATCCATTAATCTCTTATAAGAACTTAATTTAAATTGTTCTCTAGCTTTTTTGTTTACGTGCGGAGATCTTAAAACAGTAAATACTTTACGTTGCGTAGGTAGTGGAATAGGACCACTAACAATAGCACCTGTTGCTTTAACAGACTTTACTATTTTCTCTGCAGATTTATCAATCAAATTATGATCGTAAGACTTTAGCTTTATTCTTATTTTCTGATTAATCATTTCTTATTATGCGTTTGCTGTACCGTTAACTTTTTCAATAATTTCTTTTTGTTTTCCAGAAGGAACAACATCGTAACTATTAAACTCCATTGTAGATGTTGCTCTACCTGAAGTAATAGTTCTTAAATCTGTAACATATCCAAACATCATAGATAATGGAACAAGTGCTTTAACAACTTGTGCTCCACCTTTTTCTGACATTCCTTGCATTTGACCTCTTCTTCTGTTAAGGTCACCAATTACATCACCCATATTTTCTTCTGGCGTAATAACCTCAAGCTTCATAACGGGCTCAAGTATAACTGGTCCTGCTTGTTTACAAGCCTCTCTAAATGCTAATTTAGCTGCAAGCTCAAAAGATAACGAATCCGAATCCACAGGGTGGAAAGAACCGTCGTACAATCTCACTTTAAGGTTTTGAACCTCATATCCAGCAAGTGTACCATTCTTCATTGCTTCCTTAAATCCTTTCTCTACTGCAGGAATAAATTCTCTTGGGATAGATCCACCAACAATTTCGCTGACAAACTCAAGACCCTCTTTACCTTCTTCACCAGGCATAATCTCTACCTGAATATCTGCAAACTTACCTCTACCACCAGATTGTTTCTTATATGTTTCTCTGTGCAGTATAGATTTAGTAATAGTTTCTTTATATGCTACTTGTGGCTCACCTTGATTAGCCTCAACACCAAACTCTCTTCTTAAACGATCAATAATAATCTCTAAGTGAAGTTCACCCATTCCAGAGATAATTGTTTGACCCGTTTCATCATCAGATCTAACAACAAATGTTGGATCTTCCTCAGAAAGCTTGCCAAGTGCCATACCTAATTTATCAACATCTGCTTGAGTTTTAGGCTCAATAGCAACTCCAATTACTGGATCTGGGAAATCCATAGACTCAAGTACGATAGGTGCGTTTTCTGCACATAAAGTATCTCCAGTTCTAATATCTTTAAAACCAATTAACGCCGCAATATCACCAGCTTGTAACTGAGTAATTTGATTTTGCTTGTTAGCGTGCATTTGGAATATTCTAGAAATACGTTCTTTCTTGTTTGTTCTTGTATTTAAAACATAAGAACCCGACTCAAGAACACCAGAATACGCTCTTGTAAAGCATAATCTACCAACATAAGGATCAGTAGCAATTTTAAATGCTAATGAAGCAAAAGGCTCATCAACACTTGGCTTTCTGGAAGTTTCTTCATCCGTTTTTGGATTAATACCGTGAATAGCATCAACATCTAATGGCGATGGAAGAATTTCCATTACCATATCAAGCATTGCTTGAACACCTTTGTTTTTGAATGCAGAACCACACATCATTGGTACAACTTTACCAGAAATAGTAGCTTCTCTAAGTGCATTTAATATTTCACGCTCAGTTAAAGATTCTGAATCTTCGAAATATTTCTCCATTAAGCTTTCATCAAATTCAGCTACCGCCTCAAGAAGTTCTTCTCTTAGTTGTCTAGCTTCATCAATAATATCTTCAGGAATATCAATTTCTTGGAAAGTCATTCCTTGATCCTCATCGTTCCAAGTTATTCCTCTAAAATTGATTAAGTCAACCACACCTTTAAACCCATCTTCAGAGCCAATATTTAATTGTAAAGGTAAGGCGTGACTACCTAACATTTCTTTAACTTGGTTACATACATTAATAAAATCAGCACCTTGACGGTCCATTTTATTAACAAAACCAATTCTTGGAACGTTGTAGTTGTTCGCTAATCTCCAGTTAGTTTCAGACTGAGGCTCAACACCATCAACTGCACTAAACAAGAACACTAATCCATCAAGTACACGCAAAGATCTATTTACTTCAACAGTAAAATCAACGTGCCCAGGAGTATCAATAATATTTACGTGATAATCTTTGCTTCTATATTTCCAAGTAAGAGTTGTTGCAGCAGAAGTAATGGTAATACCTCTTTCCTGCTCTTGCTCCATCCAGTCCATAGTTGCAGCACCATCATGCACTTCACCTATTTTATGACTTACACCTCCGTAATACAAGATACGCTCAGTAGTTGTTGTCTTTCCAGCATCAATATGAGCTGCAATACCAATATTACGTGTATATGTTAAATCTCTTTTTGCCATTTTACTTAAACTCTAAAATGTGAAAATGCTTTATTAGCGTCTGCCATCTTATGAGTGTCTTCCTTTCTTTTCACAGCAGAACCTTCACCCTTAGATGCCGCAATTATTTCGCCAGCCAATTTGTTAGCCATCGATTTTTCATTTCTCTTTCTTGAAAAGGCAATCATCCATTTAATACCAAAAGAAACCTTAAGCTCAGGTTTAACTTCCATAGGGATTTGGTATGTTGCACCACCAACTCTACGGCTTTTAACCATAACAGATGGCATAACATTATTTAATGCTTTTTTCCAAGTTTCAATTCCTGCCTCTTCCTCCATTTTACCGTCCACAATGTCAATTGCTTCGTAAAATATTTTTCGTGCAGTCTCCTTTTTTCCACCAACCATCATGTTGTTGATAAACTTAGAAACCAAGACATCGTTAAATCTTGGATCAGGGATAATTTCTCTTTTTTTAGCTTTTGACTTTCTCATTATTTCTTAGGTCTTTTAGCTCCGTATTTACTTCTTCTTTGTGTTCTTCCTTCTACACCAGCAGTATCCAATGCCCCACGAACAATATGGTACCTTACTCCGGGTAAATCTTTTACCCTTCCACCTCTTACCAAAACAATACTATGCTCTTGCAAGTTATGTCCTTCTCCAGGGATGTACGCATTTACCTCATTACCATTCGTTAACCTAACTCTGGCAACTTTTCTCATTGCTGAATTTGGCTTCTTTGGAGTGGTAGTATAAACTCTAGTGCACACTCCTCTTCTTTGAGGGCATGAATCAAGAGCTCTTGATTTGCTTTTCTTGGTAAGTTGCTTTCTTCCCTTACGCACTAATTGTTGTATTGTAGGCATATAATTCTATCCAATTTCTAAAAAGGTCTGCAAAAGTAGTATTAATTAATGAGTATACAAATGCTTTGATAAAAAAAATAGGTAATAATTATTGCAAGAGTTTTCCACCGAAAAATTATTTGTGTAACACTCTGTATTAGAGTAACATAACTAACTTTTTGATGTATCAGTTTATAGCTTTAATGTTGCAGGAGAGTATGCTGAAGTACATTCAAAAAGGAGAAATAGATATTGATAAGTGGAATGCCCTTGTAAAACACTCTGAAAACGCCAATATTTTCTGTTTTTCGTGGTATTTAGACCAATTTTGCTCGTGGGATGCCATAGTTTTAGATGATTATAAAGGAGCTATTGCTTTGCCGCAAACTAAAAAATATGGATTTAAAGCGGTATATCAACCCGAATTTATCCAAAAATGCAATTGGTTTGGTGCCCAAAATAAAGATGTAAGGGAAATTGAAAACATTTTGCTTAAACACTATAAAAGAATTCGTTTTAATACTAATCTCCCATTATTTGAAGAGCATTACAGAAAGGAACGGCCCAATTATATACTCCATCTTTCTTCAAGCTATTCTGAAATAAGCAGTAATTACTCTACTAACATCAAAAGAAACATTAACAAAGCAGCTAATAACCTCGAATATAAAAAATGCTCTCCAGCTATTTGTTATACTTTATATAGGGATAGGTATGAAAATTTACCAAACAGCATTAATAGGTTTCAATTTGAAAAACTGAGCAACTTAATACAAGCACAAAGTGATTACTTTAAAGTACAATGTGTTCAATCAAAAGATGAGTTAACGGCCTCCTGTATATATGTATATAACGCAGTACATAAACGCATTCACTATATCTTAGGCTCACCTACAGATTTGGGAAGAAGGTTAAATTCAATGACAATGCTACACAACAAATTAATTAAAGAACACTCAAACAGCAGTTGGGTGTTTGATTTTGAAGGAAGCGAAATTGAGAGCGTTGGGACGTTCTATAGAAAGTTTGGAACCACCAACGAACCTTTTTGGGAAATTAATCTAACGCAGGGTTTATTATTAAAAACGCTAGAACGTATTTATAAGATGTTTAAAAGGTTATAGGGAAGTGGCCTGTCGCAGGTAAACCCCTCGCCATAATCCACTTCAATGGAACCTCCCATTTCTTTGGCTCTAGCATCAACAAAATCTAAAAACTTAGATGAGCTAATCATTGTTTTTGGTTCTGTAGAGTTCGGATCAAAAAATTGAGTTTTATAAGCTAATATACTTTTCATTTTAGTTTCCATTTCATTGGAAATATCAACAACAAAGTCTGGCTTAATATGGTAAAACTGAATATAATGGAATAAATGCTTGGGCCTGTGTGCCGCTTGTTCTACTCCATTATCAAAAGTTTTAATTTTTGACAAACCTGCCAAAAACAGTGCTTGTTTTACAAGCTCTGCTGCTCTTGGATGATCTGGGTGCCTATCGTCAATTGCATTTGCAAACACAATCTCAGGCCTATATTTACGAATTGCTTCAATAACCAATAGCTTGTTTTGATGATTAATCTCGAACACTCCATCCCCAATATTTAAATTCTCTCGTGCATCTAAACCAATTACGCTAGAAGCTTCTGCAGCTTCACTGTATCTAGTTTCTATCGTTCCTCGTGTACCCATCTCCCCTTCTGTTAAGTCAATTATCCCTACTTTTTTACCTTGCTTTTTTAGTTTACTCAAGGTGCCTGAACAGGATAACTCTACATCGTCGGGGTGGGCCCCAAAAGCCAAAACATCTAATTTCATTTTTATCTACAACAAAACATAGCTTACTCTAGTTTTGCATTTTTAATAATATACTCTATTTGGTAATCTTCAATCGGGTCAAATTTAGTGTCAATGTCCGCATCATAAATTTTTGCCCACATACCATAAAACATTGTACTAGCTGTGCCCCTATATTTCTTTAAAATTTGGTACGTTGTATTTCCGGTTTCTCTATGTATCAATTTAATTAAAAGTTTGCCTTGAGTTCTGGATAACAACCTTAATTGTTCCATAAATTCTTTTTTAATCTCCTCTTCCGTGGCTTTAATGTATTTCCGCTTAGCCTTTTTTGTTTTTAGCTGATTAAGGTTGTCTTCCATCATTTGCAACCGAAAAGCTGCAAGCTTTGCATACGGCATTACCTTTTTTACATTTCTAACCAACCTTAAATACTTTTCTTTATCGTCTTTAGAACTAAACTCTTTTAAAATAAACTCATCAAAAGAATAAACATAAAAAGTATCTCCATCCATATAGATTTTCCGAGCCAGAATAGCTGAGTCTGGGTGAGTAATTTGTGCAAACGAACTCACACTTACAAGCACGGCGATTATGGATAATAAATTCTTCATATTATTAAGAATTTCAAATTACGTGCCATTAATGCAATAATTCGGATAAAATTTCAATGGATTTAATTTCTCTATTTTTAATTACGTGTATTTGGTAATAATCCAATACAACATTTAAGCATTGTTTTCTTAGGTTGGCACTTTTCACATCCACTTCATTAAGATTAGCTTTATTTAGAATTAAAGAAATAAGTTTAGACACCTCTTTAGAAACGGGACTATTCCCTGATTGATTGGCAAATACCCCTTCTTCAAAATTAAAATATGGCGTGTTATCTGAATATTTTCCTTGAGGCTGAACACCCAAGAATGGCGTTAGTTTAAGTAAAAAATCAATAGGTTGATAAGAGTAAACCGGTTTGTCGTTTAAGTTTATTATTTCTTGCTCAATAAAGTCAAATAGCTCTGTTTCGTAGTGTTCTTCCATTACGCACTTATTAAGCACTTCAATGTAAAACATTGCTACTGATTTTTTTACAATATCATCTTGCAGGTTAAGCAAGAGTGGAGTGTTTTTAAGCTCCTTTAATCTGTTAATTCCTGCATTGGGTTTTTCGTAGACATCCATCTCTACAATAGACAAAGGCTGTACCATGGAAGGCTTAATTATAGACTTTCCTTTTTTAATACTTTGCAAAATATAGGTGCGTAAACCAAACTCCCTAGTATACATTTTACTAATGATACTACTTTCTCTATAGTTGGTATTTTTAAGTACTATCCCCTTGGTTTTAGCTAGCATTACCTTACGTATAATAACTTACTTACCATAGTTTCTTCATCGTCTTTGTTTGCTGTAAAGATTAAATACACCCCAGTTTGCGGCTTTTCACCATTAAAATTATAGCCGTCCCAAACTGCTGTACCTCCTGTTGCAACCATTTCATAAACAACTCTGCCTGCAACATCAAGTATTTTAACTGTAGCATCCTCTGGTACACCAGTAATGGTAATTGGGCCTTCGTAACCAGTATGCACAGGGTTAGGAAAAACCAATGTGTTGTTATGCAAATCTGTTGCTTCAGTTGCGTTACCTCGGAAAGAGGCTATTCCGCAATTTGTTCCAAAAAACACTTCACCTGTTCTTGGCACAATTCCTATTGTATTTACTTCATTGCACGGTAAAGGGCTATTTTTAACCGTTAAATGTTCAACCACTTCAGAACCATCCTCTTTAACTAACCAAGCACCATTATTTGTAGCAATCCATTTTCTATTTGCTCCATCAATTTTAATATCATTTATAACTTCTGTTCCCAATAAGTATCCAATATCATTTCCATCGTCTATTATTATTTGTTGAGCATCTGCATTTAGCCCACCTTCAAATACTAAACTTGGATTATAAAAAACCGCTAAACCGGCTGCTGTTCCAACCCATATTTCACCATCTTTATCAACTGCCAAAGCATTTACCTCATTGTTTGGCACATTGCCAAAATTCTTTCCTTTTTTTAGTATCCTCGTTTCAATTATTTCCCCATCCTCCTGTTTGGCAACTACAATACCTTCGCCACTGGATCTTGGCACTGTAGTCCAAATGTTATCAAAATCGTCAACAACCATCTCTCCAACTCTATTCACTCCAACATTAAAGTCTGCCCAAGTACCATCCTTCTTTCTAACTACTAAAGCCCTGCTAGTTTCGTAATTAGCAATCCATAAATTTTCTTTGCTATCTAAAGCTAAACCTAAACAGGCTACAACATCTCCAGGTGCTAGCTGCAGCACACTATTAGTGTTATCGAATAGCTCTGTAACTACTCCATTCTTTATTTGCAACACACCAAACCCAAAACTTGACAACCAAATTTCATTGGATTTTGAGTTTATTTCTATTGCTGTAAAATCAAGTACTAGACCTGCTTTTGGGTCTTTTAAATCTCTATTCTTCCATCTACCATCTTCATAAGAGTAGTAACCATATCCGTTATATGCCGGACTAAATGCCGAAGAATGACCTCCGCTGGATACCCACATTTTAGTGCCATCGCCTTCCATCTCGAAGGCATTTATACCAAATGGACCTTGAGGTTGAAGATAAGAAAGTTGATTAGAAGTGTTCTTTTTAATAAGGCCGGTATAGAAACCTCCAAACCAAATATTGTCTTGAAAATCTATAATTGCGTAATCCATAAAAGGATCTCCTTTGGCAATTACAGTATTATTTTCACCTACAAGGTCAATTCCTTCTCTTTTACAAATCACCAAATTATTATGGTTTGAGTTTAAACTTCTATATCCATATTTCACTCCATTTTGAAAAACTGAAGGCTGTCCTGTGCTATACTTAAACAAAATACTGTCACTTACAAAAAATAAGCTGCCGTCGTGATTTTCCATTAAGTATGTAGAATCAAAACTTCCAAAATCATTCCAACTCTCAAAGTTTTTTAGATTAATTAAATCATTATAAGCTGGTGCAGCTTTTATTCCCTCTGCAGTTCCCAGAAAGAGTGAATCGTTGTAAATGGCTAAAGTTGACACAGCTAACTTAGCTCCACCTAATCCTAAATTTTGATAATCATCAATTATCTCTTCTTTTTCCAAATCAATAACAACAACTCCAAACGAGGTTGCCAAATATGCTCTTTCGTTGTAAATCTTGATGTCTAATATTGATTTTTGACCTACAATATTGGAACGCTTAATACCGGATAAATTAACAATAGTTTTCCCTTTTAATAGGTCAACATTAGTGTTCTCATATCCTATAACTAAAACATTTAATTCCTTGGAGTAGCATATTTTACTTACTTCCGTTTCCGAAAAACCTTCTACCTTAGTTAGCAACTCAATCTCTCCGCTTTTTAAATGATAAGAATAAATGCCTCTTTCTGCTAACACGTATAATAACTTTTCAGTTTCTACAATCTGCCTAACACTATTATAAGGCAAATGCATTCTCCACGTTCCAATAGGCGTGTTGTTTTGAGCTAAACTGAAAATACTTGAAAAAACAAAAATTAAAAATAGTAAATTTTTCATTTAGTGTGCTAGGCAAATCTAACGATTAGCAAACGTGTTTTGTTATTAGAATTTATAAAATTGGTAATAAAATGCCATATCTAATAGTGTACTCTTAAATTTGCCCGAGCAATGGCAAACAAGATAGAAAACAAAACACTTGTTAAAATAAAACAGAATAAAAGAGTAAAGCCCGATTGGTTAAAAACTCAAATTCCTGGAGATGGCAAATATGCTGATATGCTTAAGCTTGTAAAAAAGAATGAGCTACATACTATTTGCGAAAGTGGTAAATGTCCAAATATTGGCGAGTGTTGGGGCGTTGGTACCGCAACATTTATGATAGGAGGCAACACCTGCACAAGAAGTTGTCAGTTTTGCAATGTTGCTACAGGTAAAGGCGATGAGTTAGATCATTTAGAGCCTTTTAAGCTTGCACAATCAATAAATCTAATGGGGGTTAAACACGCGGTAATAACCAGTGTAGATAGGGATGATTTAGAGGATGGAGGAAGTATCCATTGGGCAAAAACAGTCAACTCCATTCGCGAGTTTAACCCAGATACCACTTTAGAAACGCTAATTCCTGATTTCCAAGGTAAAACGGAGCAACTGGATAGAATAATTAAAGTACACCCAGAGATTGTTTCTCATAACATAGAAACAGTTGAAAGACTTTCTAGAGAAGTTAGAATACAAGCAAGATACGAGCGTTCTATGTTTGTGCTAAAATACCTAAAAGCAAATGGTATGAAGACAAAGAGCGGAATTATGTGTGGTATGGGAGAAACTGAAGAAGAAGTAATAACTACCATGAAAGATTTGCGTAAAGCTGGCGTAGATATACTCACATTAGGACAATACATGCAACCAACATCTCGACATTTAAAAGTAGCTGAATATGTACACCCCGATCAGTTTGCCAAATACAAAAAGATAGGTGACGAATTGGGTTTTGAGTACATAGAAAGTGGCCCACTCGTTAGATCTAGCTATCACGCAGAAAAGCACTTAATTTAGTAATGGATCCACAATTTTACAAAGAGTATTACGAGCTAGAAAGAAGCAGCTGGTGGTTTAAAGCACGGTTAAATATTCTAGAAGCTTTAGTGCTAAAACACACTTACAAGAACCAAAGTTTAAAAATTTTAAATGTAGGGGTAGCAACAGGAGCAACCAGTGAGATGCTTGCAAAATATGGCGAAGTAACTTCTGTAGAATACGATAAAGATTGCTGCATTTTTTTAAAGGAAAAAACTGGGATTGAAGCAATTTGTGCATCTTTAACCGAGCTGCCTTTTAAGGACAATAGCTATGATTTAGTATGTGCATTTGATGTTATAGAACATATAGAAGATGACAAATTAGCGGTTGAAGAAATTTATAGAGTACTAAAGCCAAATGGAAATTATTTTTTAACCGTACCGGCTTTTCAATTTCTTTGGAGTAATCACGATGTGGTAAATCACCATTTTAGGAGGTACACCAAAAGTGGATTTAACCAACTGTTTATAGATGCCGGATTAAAGATTAATTATTCTACTTTTTTTAATTTTTGGTTATTCTTTCCTATTGCACTAACCCGGTTTATACTTAATCTCTTTCCAAAGAAAAATACAGAAAGTTCTGGTTCTGATAATGATATTGTTGCCACAGACGGATTGATAAACAAAATACTTTATGCCATCTTTATTAGCGAAAAGGCCTTACTTAAATTTGGCATTAAGCTCCCAATTGGAGTTTCAATTATATCTTTGGGTTCTAAACCCCAATAGATGCAAATTGTGCAGCATGTAAAGTACCTCCTCCTTCTACTCATATCCACTATTGTTGGGTACTTTCAACTTGCTATTTTTTTGTTCCCCACAAAATGGGATAATCTATCCGCTTTTTTTGCATATAAATATACGGCGGGTTGGTGGTGGATTAATGGGAATATACCTTTTTGGGATCCTTATCAAAATTTTGGTTACCCAATGCACGCAAATCCACAAGGTTATGTATGGTATCCAATAACTTGGCTTTTTAATTTACCCTATGGATATTCACTGTATAGTCTTAACATAGAGTTGGTGCTGCACCTATTTCTTGGAGCTGTTGGAGTGTACTACCTATCACAACAATTTAAAGTAGACAAAAAGTGGTCTTATACTAGTGGAGTTGCCTATTGCTTTAGCGGATTTGCATTAGGCACTAGCCATATGATAGGTTTTACCATTGCCTATTGTTGGCTTCCTTGGGTATTACTATTTACTTGGCTATGGCTAAAAGAGCAAAGTATACGAAACACTTTATTACTCGCAGTAGCAATTTATTTTCATATTACAGGAGCCTATATTGCCTTTAGCATAATACTGGCCTACATCTTAATTATTGCAATTGTTATAAAGCTACTTAAGAGCAAATTAAAATACCAAAAAATCAAAATAGTTAAATCCTCATTGCTCTTAGCAATTTGCATTTTGGTCTTATCCAGTCCATTTCTCTATAGTATTTACGATAGTTTGGGATATATTTCTAGGTTTAATGCTCTTGAGTACACACCATCGTCATATAAAGGTAACTTTAGTTGGCAATGTTTTCAAACACTTCTATTCCCCTACATAAATAGCAGTGTTTCAGGGTTTCAAAATGTAGATGTAAGTCTTTCAAACATATATATTGGCGCAATTACACTCATTGGATCAATCTTAGGATTCCGTGAATTAAAATCTTCTTTAAGATGGAAGTTAGGCGGTGTAATTATCTTAGCATTTTTATTAGCTTTGGGTGTTTACACTCCCATTCATAAACTAGCTGTATCGTCTCTTCCAGGGTTTAATTTTTTTAGGCACCCATATCTCTTTACCCTTTATCCTACTTTAATACTTGTTATAATTTCGGGTATTGGCTTTTCTAACCTTTCTTGGAGTGCACCTGTATTTAAAAAACTATTGATTGCATTTGTAACACTATTAGTTGGGATAGTTATATATTCACTTAACAAAACCAATTTCTCAGAATGGACAAACTACTTGCTTCAAGTATCTAAATTGGCTGAAAGATCTTCACTTAACAATGAAGCACATGCAGTTATTCAGGGTTTATTCATTTTACTTGTGCTATTAACCTGCGTTTTACTTACCACAAAACTTTTAAAATATAAATCTATTTTACCCTACTTAATTGTAGCTGAAATGTTCATATCGGTTCAACTCAACGGCCCGTTAAACATGTATTATAACGAACCTTTTAAAAGGGTACAAAAGGAAATGAAAAAATTCCCTAAAACATTAACTAATCAGCAAGCTAGCACTCCAATAATCTCTTTTAATAACGACTCCCTTAGAGCCAGCGTTGGACTTTGGCATAACCTCAATTCATTTGAGCGGCTTATGGGGGCAGATGGATATAATCCTTTTATCTTTAAATCATTAGAAACACTCAAAGATTCAGAAGAGTTTAGTGAAACAACAACAAAAGGTGTTGCTTATTTAAAAAATGAAACAGGGCGTATAAATAATTTTGTAATAGGTTACAATACGTTCAAAATAGAAACTCTAAATAGCCAGCAAGGAAAACTAATACTGCATCAGAACTATCATCATAATTGGAAAGCAACGGTAAATGGTGTACCTGTAACTATCTCTAAATTTAAAAATACATTTATGAGCGTTAATACGGGTGAAGGTAGTAATAAGATTTTGCTCCATTATGAAAATGGTTTAATTAGATTTATGCATTATATCTCAGTGATTAGCCTGTTCCTAATTTTTAGTTTTTTATTGAAGACCTACATCGAGCCTTAATGAGGCATAGCATAATTAAGTGTTAAAATAATAAGATTTAGGATTTAGTTAGGCTTATTGAGTACAGAGTAGAAATAATCAGAAATTATAAATGCTGTATTATAAATTGAAAGCTAGACCGCTTTGATTTGAGATTTATTTTTAACCATTGAGACATTAAGCCAGATTGTTTTCACCTGGCTGAAAAGCTTATATTCATAATCTTAAAACAACAGATGTAGGTTAGACCTTTAAGCATTAAGAACTAGGAATTAGAAATTGCAAGTTTAGCATTAGTCTGCGGTATTGCACACTAGGTTGCTTATGAAG